>MDSY01005586.1_pt1 | contig 12429 bp, 10 predicted proteins | sample 811131 | NCBI WGS metagenome assembly MDSY01 (sample SAMN05326643, study PRJNA326480) | marine metagenome | isolation source: seawater | place: Atlantic Ocean: South West | collected 2010
AAATAATAATTGCTCAATATTTTTGAGATTGTCTAATATCTGCAAATGTCACATTTGCTGTTTCTATAGGATCCATAAAAAAACAATATTTGGGGGAGTAACATCACCGCGTTACAATATAATTTCGATTGATGGAGATTATGATGCAGTTCAACCATGACGAATTTGAAGATATCCGTGCCGGTGTCCGTGCTGTGTGCGCAGACTTTCCCGATGAATACCACCGGCAAGATAGATCGCGATCGAAGTTAACCCGAGGAATTTGTTGATGCGCTGACAAAGGCTGGTTGGATGGCGGCGCTAATACCCGAGCAATATGGCGGGTCTGGACTATCACTAACCGCGGCCAGCGTGATCATGGAAGAAATCAACCGTGCTGGGGGAAATTCTGGAGCTTGTCATGGCCAAATGTACAATATGAATACATTAATACGGCATGGCTCCGAAGAACAGCGACAGACATATCTTCCAAAGATAGCCAGTGGCGAGCTGCGCCTTCAGTCGATGGGCGTGACCGAGCCAACCACTGGCACAGATACGACAAAAATTAAAACTACAGCGGTGCGTAAAGGTGACCGCTACGTTGTCAATGGCCAGAAAGTCTGGATCAGCAGGGTCAAATACTCCGATTTGATGATACTGCTAGCCCGAACAACTCCTCTTGAAGAGGTGAAGAAGAAGTCCGAGGGGATGTCAATCTTCCTAGTAGATATTCACGACGCAGTAAAATCTGGCATGATCGTTCGACCAATCGAAAATATGGTTAATCATCAGACGAACGAGCTATTCTTCGACAATTTAGAAATTCCAGTAGAAAATCTGATTGGTGAGGAAGGCAAAGGCTTTAAATATATAATGACAGGGCTAAATGCAGAGCGAGCACTAATTGCTGCAGAATGCATCGGTGACGGCTACTGGTTCATAGACCGCGTGTCAACCTACGCTAATGAGCGACAGGTTTTTGGACGCCCAATTGGACAGAACCAGGGAGTGCAGTTCCCAATCGCTGAAGCATTTATTGAAATTGAGGCAGCGAATCTGATGCGATACAAGTCTTGTGCGTTGTTCGATCAAGACAAGCCGTGTGGCGCTGAAGCCAATATGGCTAAATATCTCGCGGCCAAGGCCTCTTGGGAAGCGGGCAATGCGTGCATCCAATTTCATGGCGGCTTTGGTTTCGCTTGTGAATACGACATTGAGCGTAAATTTCGTGAGACGCGTCTCTATCAGGTAGCTCCTATTTCTACTAACCTGATACTAAGTTACATCGCCGAACATGTTCTTGATATGCCACGTTCTTTCTGAAGTGGATCTTGCTGGCACTCATGATCAATCTCAACAAGCCTGTTTATATATTGTCAAAATTACTCACATTTACAGCTCATAAGGCAACTGCAACATCCAAGCCGCGGAGCCAAAAGCTGACGTCTCGCTTCAGTTTAAAGGGACATAATTTCTGTTTTTTTAATCGTCTATCTTATTTTCAAACCACGGATTGGATGTATGGCCAATATTTTGGATGGTTCAAGTGAGAGGTTGGTCGGGATTTTGGACAGGGCAAATACGCGGGCACAAGTGCTATAAAGCCATAAATGGAGGACTTCAGTTAACCCTTGACGGTCTCATCCTCACTATTAGCAGTCAGCAAAACAGCAGCAATGTCGCGCGCGCCAAGTTGTTTAAGGTTTGGCTGAAGTTTCCAGACGGCAGCGCTCGCTGCACCGATGACCGTAAACGATTTACCTCGTAGCCTCTCTAAAAGCACAGATGGCACCAACGGCTCTGCCAGGTCAAAATATATGGGAATGGTGTGACCATCTTTCAGGCTAAGCTTGCCACGCACCTGCAGGTCCGTCAGGTTGTCATCATCGGACACATTGATCCTTTCGGCAAAACGCCCAAGCTCGGCATCCATAGCGATGCTGTCAGTGAAAAGCCTATCATCACCAGTATTATCACCACGCAAAGTCATTCCAGCCAGCCAATTATAGCTAAACTTCACCTCCAAACCAGTTCGCGGTTGCTTGATGTCACAAACCGCCAGCCATCGCGGATTGGTCATCAAAGAAAAAGCACTGATGTCATCAAGTGATAATCCAGCCACCGCCTCAGAGGCTCTCAGCGCCTCAATCATTGGATGAAGACCGTGGCAGCAGGCGTGGAGTTTGTATTTATTATCTGAAAAAAAGTACCTGTCAAAAGCCATATTAGGTAAGGGTGAGTTAAGTCCACTTGGAAGATGGGAGCCCACAAACCCCTGATGTCCCATTAGCCCATCATCAGCCGAGGTTAAACCAAGGCCCGCTAGCAAAGCACACTCAACGCCATTTGCTGCGGAGATGCCAGCGTTGTAGGGCTTGCCCATGGTTCCGAATTGCGACGTCAGGCCGGAGGCGCGCGTCGCGCATAGACCAAGCGCGTGACGCATCTGCGAACCATCAAGTCTAAGGAGCCTTCCGGCAGCCAAAGTCGCGCCAAATGCTCCTGCAGTGGCCGTTTGATGAAAGCCAAGATTGTAATGTGCGCGGCCAAGAGCCATCCCAACACGGATCGCCCCTTCCGCACCCAGCAAGAAGGCCGTAATCACTTCCTCAGCTGAGCTATCTTGCATCTCACCAATGGCCAATGCTGCAGGATAAATTCCAACCGACAGATGCCCAACATGGGCAAAATGCGTGTCATCATAATCAAGAGCATGGCTTGTCGCACCATTCACTAATGCTGCCATACGCGGCGGCACCCGCGTACCACCCACAACCGCGGCCAAAGCCTGTCCGCCCTCTACCACTGACAGCTGACGTAGCTTGACGGCCAGTGGCTCACCGATGCCAGCGATGCCACAGGTCATCCAGTCAAAGAGCGAGAGCTTTGCGAATTCAAGGGGCAGCTCCGGCACCTCATCCGATGGACGCATGGCAATTTCGATAATTCCGTCTGTAAGCGACGTAATCAAACGTTCATCTGAGTGCATCGTTCTAGCCTTTGTTAGTCATAGCGTCTCTTGCCGTGGCCGGGTTTCACAGCTGGCTGCTTACTCTCTAGATCCGGTAGCAATAGCCTGACGGAAGACTGAGCTGATTGACTTGTGTCAGTGTGACTAACCCGATTTACAACACGGCTTAGTCCAGACGAGATCCACTCCGGACTCCGCGTGGCCCACGGCATACCAAGACGTATTGGTTTGCTACTCACCTCTTGAACGCTTCCAAACCCTACACTGTAGGACACCCACCAGACCAGCATGACACCAAACAGCCAGAACAACATTTGCCAAACCCAAAGTGACGGCACGCCCATAACCGACTTCAGGTCGGTAAAGATTGGGTCACTAAAAAAGAAATTTCCGAGAACTGCGCCCGGCCCGTAGGCCAAAAAACCCCACAGTATCGCCAACCCCCAAAGAAGACCACTTCGTGCCACGCTCACTGGCGGGTGCGCTTCCATCGCTCTGTGAAACCTTGACCGCTGGTAAATATCTTGCCCCTTTAGCGTTGCCAACGAGGACAGTAATACAATCAGCAGATTCATAGCCAAACCCCAACCAGCCGAATGAATGGTAAGCGGCCAACGGCCCCAGGGCAAATCAACAAACAAACCTTCAAAGATAATCAAACCCAGCGGTTCAGTGAACACAACCAAAAGCGAACCCAACGCAATCCCGGCAAGGACAGCGCCACGGCTGATCCAACGCATGAAAGTGAACCCAACCATCGCCGGCAGCAACTGTAAAGCGAGGGGCAAAGCCACACTTGCGAAAACCGCCGAGACATAGGGCATAAAGGCCGCCATCAAACCGAGCAAAAAGAAACCAAAGCCAAGGCTTATCCGTGCCCCAAGACGCTGACCCTTGTCGGTTAGATTCGGGTACAGGTATGTGTGCACCAGTTCGCGAAATACCAGAAGCGCCCCACCTGTAACGAAGAAACTAATGGCGAAAAGGGCGCCCATGACGCCAAGCAGAATGACCGAAACGCCAGCTAAAGGGACAACTGCCGCCAGAGACTCAGCGTGGCTAAACAACCCAGCCGGCATCCGTGCGGCAAGCACAGGCACCACCAGAAGCATAATACCGGCCGCCAAACCACTGGTCAGCCAGACAGCACCAATGCCAAAGGCATTGCCCTTAAGCGTTGTTTGCCCCAAATAGAGGGTAGCTGGGCTGAGTACGATACCCACTAGTGATATACCCGTCGATGAAATCGCAACTGCAGTAAAGATGCCACCAACCGGCACACTTTTCCCAAAGCCGGCATAGCCCTGCAAAACACCAGGAATGCGATCCCAGAAGACACCATCCTCCACCGGCATTGGCTGAGTTGGGAAAATATCCCCAGTTAGCACGATCTCTCCAAACAGCGTGATTCCAGGAATCAATATGGCTATCAATAGGGCTTCCATCGCCAGCACCAGAACAACAGCACGCCACCCGCCAATGATGGCCGGTATTGCCATCGACACGGCAAAAATCCAGACACCCATCTCTCGAGGTATTGTTCCAAATGTGGCCTGTTGCAAGAGTAATGCTGCTTGCGAGAGCAGGTTGGCGGAATAGGGCAATGCAAATAGGATGCACAGCCCCATGAATATAACCCGCAAGGCGATGCTATTGTAATACCGTCCGATGGCCTCGCCAGGAGTGCAAAGCCCCGCCAGCCGAGTTGCAACCCACAACCTATTCCACAACATCACCGCCGCGATCGCTACAGTGATCAGCCCAACAGCAACATGTGATGCTTGAAGACCATAATTTGCCACCAGCAGGAAATGCCTCTCAACACCCAAAGCGGCCACACCGATTGCAGGAAGGATAAACATCACTGACCAGCCTGGCAGCGTCATACCCCCATCGAGGAAATCCTTTGGGCTACTTTGGATACGCGCCGTCTGCGCAGCAAAGTACAGCGCGTAAACGAATAACAGGCTGAGCGTGATCAATAGAAGAAATGTCACCGCCTCCCCCCGCGATGCGTCAGATGTGAAGCTTTTCGCAGATTATTGTCGCGGATAATATCAAATTTCTCAAAGGCGCGGCGAGGCCCAAATGAAATCACCATACTTACGGCAACAAAGACAACCAGCGCTCCAAGGCCAAGACCCACTGGAATTATTAATCGTTCTACTGACGCATTTGGTGCAGTCAGAATAGTGATAAGATAAACAACTGTTAGGCAGACAAGGATAACGCTCCCGAGCGCAACCTCGCCCTCGGTAAAACCAGTTTTTGATACCACATTGACGATAATATGCGCGCAAAACGCCAAAACCAGCGCTGTAAAGGCACCGACAAACCACCAATTCGCAGCATATAAGTAACCAGCATGGAACAATACAGCAGCGACGAAGATCGCTGGAGCCCATAAAGCCATTACCAGACCATGCCTACTGAGGCGATCAGTTTTGCTGCTTTGGTTGTCCTCCGCCATCTTACACACTCACTTAGGCTTACTTTTCAGATTTATCGTCTTTTGGCTCAGGGAAGTTACGAAATGACATACCACCGGCAGAACCAAGATTTTTCAGCGGCAATCCGATCTCTTCCATTAAACCATCAACAAACGCAACCTGTGTCCGGTATTTCATCGCCGAGCTAACCACTTGGTCTGATACGCTACCATCGGATCTTGGAATGGCATCGCCTGATCCACCACCCTCTGTTGGGCTGTTGAGGCCAGGCAAGCCATCCACTTGAAGGATCTTAATCGAGTCGATATTTTCTAGTGGTTTGACCTGCTCACGAATGATTTCAGGCAGGCGGCTGACCACACCTTCAAGGAGTGCGCTGCGCCGGCTTTCTTGATTACGGCTATTTTCGGCCTCATTCAACTTGCGGTTGCCTTCGGCATCTACTCCATAGCGGAATTCTGCCGCCCGAGCGTCGGCTATCTCAGCCTCAGCAAGACGTTCACTGGCTTCCTTTCTGGCCTCTGCCATTTTTGTGGTACGGATACGCTCGCGCTCGGCGCGGGCTTCAGCATCAGTAATCTCCACCGTCTTCGCTCTTTTTGCCTTTTCCTCGGCACGACGGCTCTCTATCAATTCCTCACTCTCCGCAAGTGTCTGAAGTGCCTCAGCCTCACGCGTGCGCACGACCGCCTCATCGATGGCTTTGTTAACGACAGCGATCAGCCTTGCCTTATCAGCAAGCTCTGTTTCCATTTTCTGCTCTATGTCAAAACGCTCAATGTAGCGATGTGCCTTGGTGCGCAACTCCTCGATATCTCGTTCAGCCAATACGCGTGCATCCTCAACTTCACGATAGCTCGCAGTCTCAGCCATCTTGATTTTATGCTGTCGTTGTATGTCGCGGGCACGCACTTCCTCCTCCATGCGAAGCTTCTCCGTCTCTACGATCAGTCGACGTGTGACCTCGGCACGCTCAAATTCAGAACGTGCCTCCTGAACGGCGACTCTTACCACCCTTTCACTCTCAACATTAGCAATTTCGATTGACTTTTCTGTGTCGACACGAGCCGTTTCCACCTCATTCTGAGTTGCAAGTCTGGCATTCTCAATCTTGCCATCGGCATCAGTTTCAAAATTAGCGATGGTCAATTTTGACTGGATCTGAGCCTCCCGAATTTCTTGCTCTCTAGCTACACGCTCACTCTCAATCTGCTGGCGCGACTGTAAACGTTCTTTTTCAAGCTGGCTCCGCGCTTTGACCTCAGAGACCTCAGTTTCAGTTCCGCGCTGAATGGCAAGAGATTTAACTTCATTTTCGCTTGCAATGCGTGCTTGCTCCAAGGCCTGCATCTTGTTGATCTTAAAGCGCTCAGACTCCTCCTCGGTCCTGACATGTGCCTCGGTGATAGCAATTTGCGACTGGGACCGCTCCATCTCGATTGCACTGGCCTGCTTAGCCCTCTTCATCTCAATATCGCGCGCCTGATCTATGCGTGAAAATTCAAGTTCACGATCAATTTCTATGATACGCTGCTCGGCCTCAAAATCCTTTGTGCTAATTTCCACTTTGGTTTCATTTTCAATCTCGTTCCGCAACTTCCTGCGAGCTTCAGTCTCTTTGACTATCAATGTCATGCCTTCAGCATCGAACTGATTTCTCTCATCAAAATAACTCAACGAGGCCTGGTTCAGCGAGGTTAGAGATGCTGACTCCAGCTCCAAACCATTCTGAATCACCGCCTCACGAGCTATATCGGACACTTGCGAAATGAAGTGCTGCCGACCTTCATGGATTTCATCTAATGTCATCGACGCCACCACTGTCGACATGGCATCAATCAGTTTACCCTGAATCACTTCTTTTAATGCAATGGGGTCCTGAGTTCGTGCGCCAAGGGTTCGTGCCGCCGTTCGAACACCCTCGTTGGACTCGACTACCCGAACGGAAAATTCTGTCACGAGGTCTATTCTGATTTTGTTTTTTGTGATGAGAGATTGTTCGCCCTGCCTGCGGATTTCGATCGGCACGGCATTCATATTCACGACTGTGATATCATGGATAATAGGAATCACCAAGGCTCCCCCACCCATGACAACTCGCTCACCGCCAGATCCAGTTCTCACGAAACTCTGATCCTTGGATGAATGTCGATAGAGCCAGTGCAGCAGGTAAACACCAACAGCAATCAAAATGGTTAGAGTTATGACTATGGCAATCAAGTCGGCACTGGTCATGACTGTTTTCCTTTGTTAACGCCGAGAGGCGGTTAGTATCTATCCTGGCCAGCAACGGCCACGACAATGAGTGATGGAATGATCAAATTTATGATGTCAAAAGTACTATAGAGCACTATGATTGCTGGCGCATGGCCAACGCCAATAACCGTATCAACAAAATGTAAGATTGGATAAACTGCCCACCCAAGAGTGAAAAACAACCTGATCCAAAAATAACCAAGCTTTATTGGGCGAGCAGCCGGTCTGATGCGATCAGGTATTGCACCAAAATATAACTCACCTAAGATATACAACCAGAAACCAATAGACAGGATTGCCCCAAGAGACTCATCAAAGAACCCAGCGTCACCAAGCCAACGGCCGAATACCATCAAAATCGCGGCGCCAGCAAGACGCCAGAAAACACCGATAGGGACAAACCCTTGTGTGCGCGCATAGAAATACACAGCCACGACTTGCAACGGATGAACGCTATACCAGGCAGAAAAACGCACACCGGCACTTGCCTCACTGGCACTGAGCCAATACCCAGTTGCTCCCACGTAATAAAGAGCCGTCACCAGACAAGCTGTGCCCACAAGGGCTTCGGGTACACGCCAGCGTTCATTAGACCAACTTAGGCCAAGAAAGCATATGATTGCCGCCGCAAAACTCATTATGCATAGCCCTGTGAGCGAGCTCGCTACAACATCAGCGGAGGTGAAAAGTGTAGTGAACATTTACTTACCCTATACCGTGGATCGAATGTGTGGAGACCGCCCGTAGAGGGCAACCATTGGCAGAATAAGAAGGCCAAAAATGAATTGCTGCCATTCATACTGAAGCCCAATACCGAGAAGAAAAGATGTCAGGACCTGAAGTACCAGAACACCAATCACCGTGAAGCCGTAACCTCCATTTCCACCGAGAAGCGAAGTGCCACCAATCACCACTGCCGCAAGCGTTGTGAAAAGGTAAGGGTCTCCAACACCAATGAAGGCACCACCGGACCAGCCCAGCAACAACGCTCCTGTTAGGGCCGCAAAAACGCCAGAAATGACATAACAAGAAACCCAATATTTGAGTTCACTGACGCCAAGAAGTTTTGCAGCTCCCCGGTTACCACCAAGGGCATATAAATTGCGTCCCCATGACGTCATTCGCAAACCCACAATCATCAAAATCGCAATGACGATCCAAATGATAATGGTAGGTGGAAACTTCATGCCAAAGAAGCGGCCATTCATGGCAGCAAGATTGCTCAACCAGCCTGGAACTGCGCCAAAGACATTACCCGCAAATTTTGAACCTATAGACGTCATGATCTGAGTAAAGCCAGCGACTGCGAACCCTGTGCCTAAGGTTACAATCAATGCCTGGCCCTGAAGCCTAAAACTCATCAAGCCGTTAATCAGACCCACAACACCACCTAGTGTGAGGATAAAACCAAACGCCACATAGGATGGGACACCCGCTGTTATGAGAGACAGCAAAGCAATATTTGCAGCCCCGATAACAAAGGGAATGGACAAATCTAGACCACCTAACAACGCCACCATTGTCTGTCCCACACTTGCAATTCCCAAAAAGGCCGCAAATAGCAGTATGGCTCGCACATTTGGCGCAGATAGGAAACCCTCTATTGAGAATGCCGAGATCACAATGAGAGCGCCAAGAACGATCAAGCCTATGAATGCGCTTCTCCCACTGGCAAAATAGCCAGAAACTTTGAACGCAAACAGCAGGATCAATTCTAGGACCAGAAATGCAATCAGGTTCTTTATTGATCGAAATTCCTCAAGAGACGCCGTCAGCAAAAGATAGAGAGCTAGAAGCGCACCCATAGCAATTGTCATGACGATGTTGTTTCGCCACAATGCACGCAAGCGCAGTCTTCGATTCTCAGTCTCAACTTCGGTTTCCCTCTCCAATGCTGCTGCACGATCCTCAAAGATAATCGCCACGTAATTAAGCAACAGAAAGAGTAGCGCCACCGTCACTATGCCAAATAGTATCACTTGTTGCGCGGAGAGGAGTCCTTCGCCAAAACCAACACCAAATCCGATTATCGCGATAACCAGTGACACCGCGATATTAACCCATATCACCAAGCGCGATTGTGGTACGGGCAACATGCCAAATGAAACACGCTTTGCAATGTTTTCGGCATTGCCGGGACCTTTTTTGATTTCTAAATCTGACGTATTCGGATCAACCATCTCTTAACCCATAATGGCTCTTTCAGGCCGTATAGCGATAATCATGAAAAGCGCCAATAAAAGTGAAACGATGAACAAATATTGGAATAAACCCATTCGGCGCCTTGCTGACTCAGAGTTCATTAGTCTTGCAGCAACCGTAAAACTCACAGCAGCCAAGCATGTGAGAAGCGCAAGCAGTTGGACTCGCGTCATAGCCAAACCCTCACCAACTGCTCGAGCAGGCTCGATAAGGAAGTAACGCTCTGCTAAGTTTTGCTGCACTACCGTGCTTCCAGCCTCGTTGTAAAAATCAATGGTTGAGACCTGCAACATTATGCCAACGACAACAAAGCCAAGTAGCAGAAATACACTCCAAGGCGACACAAAGCTGAGGTAACGACCGAGGAAGGGTACCAACAATGTCAGGAGCAGCGATGCTACCAGAATCAAGCCATAAATCATCTGCGTGATGAACGCTTGGATAGCACCAAAATTAAAGGTTGCAAGCACATAGCCTATTAACCAAAGGCTAACCGCGCCAAGAAGCGCACCTGTGACGCCGCCGCGACCACCTGATAAAGCAACACCACCTAAAACAAGTGCCGTTACGGCGGTAAGAGTCATGTTTTGCCCCTGGGTTGGATCGCCTGAAGAAATTAAGGCTGTGTAACAAATCGCGCCAAGACCGACATAGATGCCAGCGATCAGATGAGCACCCACACGCACGACGTCAGTTTTCACCCCAGATGTCCATGCGGCACGCTCATCGTACCCTGTCATTTTCAGGTTAGAATAAAAAGTCGTTGCGGTGAACAGATACCAGCCTAAGGTAGCCAAAACCAAGATCAACAATACCGGCGAAAAGATTGTTGTGCCTGCGCCCCAATCTTGCATAAAGGAAGGCGCGATACCGCCTGGTCGTTGCAGAATGACCAAATTTATGCCAGTCAGAGCAAGAAATCCGGATAGTGACACAATGATCGGTTGTACCCGCACATATATGACCACGAGAGCAAATGCGAGCTGGTAGAGCATGCCAAGACCAACAGCAACGATAAAGGTAGCGATAGGGTTGACAAGAATTTCCAAGGTGCTCAGCTTAACAACCACCACATTAATAAACGCAAGAAGCGGCCCAACGGCAAGATCAATGGTGCCACGCCCAGCAACGGCGAGAACCATCAATGAATAAGTTGCCAAGATAAGTGGCGCAGCAACGATTATTGCTGAACCCATGCCTGCTGGTGACACGAGGCTCGGCCCCCGAATCACCGCCGTTCCGAGAAGCGCAGCTATGAGTGCGATAGGCACAAGCAGATATATGTTCGGTGACTGGGCTTGCGTGACCATAAACTCGTTGTTTTACCTCTTGGCGGCCAGTTGATCCGCTGGATCAGCTAGCCGGTTCACTAACTTAGAGATCAATAACCCTCCGCTGCGGAGTGTCCTCAGAGGACCGATTTCGGCTACCCCCACCGTCCCCTTGGCTGGACGGCCAATTCTGGGTTGCGCCACCGCGTCGCTGAGGGTCATTCTGAAGGATCTTCTTCAACACGGGTGTAATCACTTCCTTGAATTTATCAGGATCTTCTGACGTCGGAAAATGTCCGCCGCCGAATATGATGCATTCGCTGTTTTTCACCTTTTCGGCCGTGCGCATCGTCATCTCTGGCGTACAGGCAAAATCATACTCTCCGGTAAGAAAGTAGATTGGTAACTTTCCTGAGATTTTGTGAACTTTGTCACGATAATCTGAGTCGACCGAATAATAGTACAGATCCCCTTTGAAAATGCCAGGCCCACCTTGCGCGTAATACCACCAGGTCTCCCAGCGATATTCGTCTGGGCTTTCAGGAGACATCAGGCCGAAGACTGAAGTCGCTACTGCCTCCCCTCCGTGAATTTCTGGGTGATGCAACGGGTCGATCCACCACCCCGGCGAATGGTCACAGGCTTCCATCGCGATCAAGGCCGAAAACTCGTTCTCGTATCGAAGGGCTAGTTCAAGACAGATATTGCCCCCCATGGACTGTCCCATAATGACCGGTTTGTGCAGCTCAAGGGCGCGACAGAACTCGACGATGAATTCAGCATAGAAGCTGGTGGTCAGCTTGTACTCGTCTTCCTCAAGATGCCAGCCGGCCGGGGGCAACGATTTACCGTGTCGAGGAACATCGAACACTATGGATCGGAAATTCGCGCTGATGTCAGGATCGCAGAGCTGATGGCGATACATACGGCCATCCGAGCCAGCGGTATGCAGACATACCATCGGAATACCCTCGCCATTTTCTTCATAATAAGTCCGGTATGTCTTGCCTTGGCAGGTAACATATACATATCTTCCGACTATAGGATCATGTTTGTTCATCACAGTCCCTCCTTATACTTCACGCATCAGGGCCAACATCCATGTCAGAGCCCTCATATTTTGCCAGAACGGCTTCTGATTGCCCTCAATGTGGAGCTGTTTGTGCAGTGGATGGGCCATTGCCCAAATATCGTTGAACATCGGCGGAGGCACTCTCTGGCTGAACTTCATCCAGGCTGCTGACGGCGCTCTGAGGGCAAATTCATACCCCATGTCGGATGGCACGAGCCCCTCAGA
>MDSY01052817.1_pt1 | contig 12429 bp, 8 predicted proteins | sample 811131 | NCBI WGS metagenome assembly MDSY01 (sample SAMN05326643, study PRJNA326480) | marine metagenome | isolation source: seawater | place: Atlantic Ocean: South West | collected 2010
TAAAAAATATAATAAATTATACATATAATAGTAGTGTAAGTTTCATCTTTAAGTAAAATTATATATTTATATAATAATGACATTGTTATATAATGGATACTGCTATTCAAGAGTATTGTGTGAAAAAGGATTTAATTATATATATCAAGCAGAAATAAAGAGATATATAGAAACAGATCGTATATACGGTAAAAATGGGGGTATTTTAACAAGTTTATACAATCTAACAATGAATTCTAATCATATTGTAAACTCTTTATATTTAGGCAATGCATACAATGCAAGAGATTATTACTCTTTAAAAGATAATAACATTGGAATGATAGTTAATTGTACAATAGATGTAGATAATTATTTTGAAGATACCAATGAATTTGAGTATGTAAGAGTAGATGTATATGATAATAATGAGGCATCTATACTTAAATATTTAGATAATACAGTTGATTCTATAAATGATTTTTTAACAAAAAATCCTCATAAAAATATATTAGTTCATTGTTTTATGGGATCTAGTAGATCTGCTACTATAATAATAGCTTATATGATTAAATATTTAAATTATACAAGGAGAGAAGCTTTATCGTATATTAAAAATAAAAGAGATATAGTTAATTTAAATATAAATTTTTTTAAAGAATTAAAAAAATATGAAAATATTCTAAAAAATAGCAGTAATCTTTATACCCAGCAAGGTTTTTAATTGGTTATAAAATCCGTGTTTATTTAATTATATGTTATTGTATTTTTTTTTAATCTAATGCAGTCAAACCTTGTAAATCCTCTTTATTATTAGGAAGGTAAAAATCTAACAATAAAGTTTCAAGTAAAACATAAACATTTTTAATTAGTATAAAAGTGCGTTAAATGTTTTTTTTATTAGTATTTAAGATACAATAACTAAAAAGTATACAAAAATAAGGGTGATGTAAATATTTATTATATTTAAAAATATATCCAATTAGTTTTATATATTTAGGTATATTATTAAATATTAATATTTTATGCTTTGATTTATCATTAAATTATAAATTTTGTATTAAAATTTGATATGTTTTTTTTATTTAAAAAGATTTAATATCTTTAGTAATATTAACTGACATGCCCAAAACAGTCAATACTTCAAATTATAATCAACTACAGTCTTATTTAAATGCAAACAGGGCGGGAAATTCATCTACTATGACTCATACTAGTTTAGGTAAACCTGCAGGTGCTTACTATGTAAAACCTTCAGAGCACAATAATTTTATGGATTTATATCATAATGTGGTATTTGATCAACAAATATCTACTTATTTAGTTGAAACATTAAAAGACGATTCAGGAGATCGTTTAGAATATCAACCACTTAAGATTGATTTAGATTTTAGATATTATTCGGATGAATGTATTAGAATATATAAACTAGAAAGTATTGCAGAAGTATGTATGAAATATATGGAAGTTATAGATGATTATTTAGAAGAATTAGATGACGATGAACGTATATTTTATATATTGGAGAAACCAAGTCCTACGAAAGCAGAAGATAAAAATGGTGAAACAAAAACTAATAATACAGGGCAGTTTAAAATTAAAGATGGAATACATATAATGGCTCCAGATATAGTAATAAATGAATATTTACAATTAAAATTTCGTGAACATGTCTATAAAAATTGTGGAGATATTTTTGATAAATATGGATTTGATAATCCATATTCCGATATTTTCGATAGAGCAGTTATCGTAAGTAATGGATGGCAAATGTATGGTTCTACTAAACCAAATCAACCCCCATATAAAGTTACACATATGTGGAAAGTATATAAAGATAGATATGAAGAAGTGGTTAATATACCAGAGCCTAAAGAATTAATTCATACATTATCCATTCGTAATAAGTATGATAATTCGATGATTCGATTAGATAAGCAAGATGAAGTAACAAATTCTGAAAGTGAATATAGAAAGAAAAATAAAAGAAGTATTTCAGTTAAAAAGAAAAAAAAAGGAGAAACAAAGGCAAGTGCTAGAGATATAAAATTAATTATAGATTATGTAAATTGTTTAAGTGTAAAGAGAGCTAGTAATTATAATACTTGGATTGAGGTAGGATGGTGTTTATATAATTTACATAATAAGGATGATAGATTATTAAATGTATGGATAGAGTTTAGTAAAAAAGCCATAGAGTACGAAGGAACTGCAGATACAGAATGCAGTGAACGATGGGAAGAGATGCATGAAGAACGTTTAGGCATGCCTTCTTTAAAAATGTGGGCAGAGGAAGATAATCCAGAAGAGTATGATAAAATAAAAGGGAGAGATACCTGGAAATTTATAATGGAAGCCTGTAAAAATAGTAAAGGATCTTCATATGATGTTGCTAGAGTAATGCATGCAATGTATAAAGATGAGTATACATGTATTTCTATTAAAGATACTAAATGGTTCTTTTATCATAAATCACTTAATAGATGGGTAATGGACGACAAAGGAATTCGTCTAAAAGAAAAAATATCAACAGATGTGTATAAAGAATTTAAAAATAAAGGAACTGCTGAAAGTAATAAATCAGACGAAGCGGGAGATGCATCTTCTGAAATTAGTCAAAAAATATTTAAGGTTATGTATAGATTAAAAGAAACGGCGTTTAAGGCAAACATTATGATAGAATGTGCTGAATTATTTTACGATAGAGATAAATCGTTTTTTGATAAATTAGATTCCTATAATTATTTATTAGGATTTAATAATGGGGTTTATAATCTTAGAACAGATTCTTTTGCGAAGGGGCGTCCTGAAGATTTTATATCGAAGAGTACTAATATAAACTATATAAAATATGATGAAAATAATTCAGAGATAAAAGCTATTATGACTTTTTATACACAAATTTTTGTACTTAAAAATATTCGAGATTTTGTATTAACTCGAAGTGCATCATTTTTATCTGGATCTACTCGAGACGAATCATTTGATATTTATTCAGGAAAGGGAGGTAATGGTAAATCAAAGCATATGGAATTAATGAGTGCAGTATTTGGTGATTATGCTGTTAATTTACCTATACAATTAATTACTGCTAAAAGAAGTGCATCTAATGCAGCAACACCGGAGTTAGCTAGAACAAAAGGAGCACGTTTATGTATAATGCAGGAACCCGATACTACTACTAAAATAAACGTTGGATTAATGAAAGAATTAACAGGAGGTGATAAAATCCAAGCAAGAGCTTTATATGGAGAACCAGTTGAATTTAAACCACAGTTTAAAATGGTTTTATGTTGTAATGATAAGCCTGAATTACCACCACACGATGAAGGTACATGGAGACGTGTAAGAAATACAGAATTTATCAGCAAATTTACACAGCCCGAAAATATACAAGAAGATAATCTTTTAGATTTTAAAATAGATATGGATTTATCAGAAAGGTTTGATAATTGGGCAGAACCTTTTATGACTATATTACTTCATTATCATAAGAAGTATAAAACCGAAAATGTAAGGACTCCGGATGAAATATTAGAATATACTTCTGAATATAGAGAAAAAAATAATCATTTTAGAGACTTTATTAATGACCGAATTGAATACGATCCAAATTACTCGTCAGGATTAACTCTGTCTCAGATGTATGATTTTTACAGAAAATGGTATCAGCACAATCACGCGGATGATAGAAAAATTAGACCTCGTAAAGAGTTACAGTTATATATGGATGATCGATTTGGTAAATATATATCTACTGGAGTTTTATCTAGAGACAAAGGATATAAAGGATTAAAACAAAAGCCATCTCCGTTTATTGCCCATGGAGATAGTGGTTTAAATTATCCAACTGAATCTGATGATTTAGATAATTAACTAACTTAATATTTTTTTTTAATTTTAAATAATCTTTTGTTATTTTAATTTTATTAAATAATCTTTTATTATATTAATGAATAATATACTAAAATTAATAGAAACTTTTGTAGGATCATCATCTCTAATAGAATCTTTTAATTTAATAGAACATTTTAGACGTAGAAGACGTAGACGCAGACCTAGACGTAGACGTAGAAGACGCAGACGCAGACGCAGACGCAGACGCAGACGCAGACGCAGACCTAGACGTAGACGTAGAAGACGCAGACGTAGGCGTAGACCTAGACGAAGACGTAGACGCAGACGCAGACGCAGACGAAATTTGCCTCGTACCCCTCCTGTAAATACACGGTTATTTTGGCGTGGTGGTAGACGTAATAATTATAGTAGAGTAGGTATTCCATTTACAGCTCGGAATAATCATATTATTGCAAATCTTAGAACAGGTGGAAGATATAGGATAAATGGATTTTATATAGGAGGTCCCGATAAAGATAAAGTACGTATACGACGATGGGGACGTCGGCGGCGTCGCTGGGGTTTATCTCTTACTACACCAGCTATATCTTTTTGCCCTAAACCGATAAATATAACAATTGCATCTAAAAATCGATATGGTATTCAAAAAAGACCTAACAGAGTAGTTATTAAATGTAATATCTCAAGACCACCCAGAACAAAAATAAAATTTATTGGAAATTTAGATAAAGGTATACCTATAGAAACACGTGCTAACACAGATATTGCAACTATCAGTGGACGTGGTGTAGCGGGTATTATATTATCGGGAGCCGATAAAGATAAGTTTTTTATTAGAAAATGGCGTAAATGTAGAAGACGCGGAAGAAGGCGATGTAGAGGAATACCATGGCGTTGGAGTTTAAGACTAGCGGTACCTGCTTCAAAATTATGTAAAGCTAATTCATCCGAATCTATAGAAGTGTATGCGTCGGGTTACGGTTGGCGTGGTGTAGAACAAAAATCAGCACCCGTACCTATAAAATGTATTTTAGTACCTGAGCCAACTGTTAAGACAGTTTTATCGGAACGATTAGTAAGTGGTACAAGAAAAATCAATGTTGTATCCACGAAAGGATTTATTGTAGGACAAAAAGTAAGGGTAGGTACTGGCAATTTATCTCAAGAACGTATGATAGAAAATTTAGGATCAATTATTATGGACGAACCCTTAACTAGAACTTTTGAACGTGGGACAGCGGTTGCAATGGTACCTCCTACCGCAGAAGAATCTCGTCGATTTAAAGAAAAAATGGCGGCAAAGAAAAAAGCTGCTTTAGAAGCAGCAAAGAGAGCGGCGGAAGCAAGAAGGATCGCAGACGCTAAAAAAGCGGCTGCTGCTAGAGAAGCAGCAAGATTAAAGGCGGAAGCTGCAAAGGCGGCTGCAGCTATTCTTGCTGCTAAAAAAGCTAAAGATGAAAGAGAAGCTGCAAGACTAAAGGCTGAAAGAGAGGCGGCAGCTGCGGCAGCTGCGGCAGCGGCCGCAGCCGAAAGGGCAAGATTAAAAGCTAAAAGGGAGGCCGATAGAGCAGAAAGAGCACGTTTAGCAGCAGTAGCAGCTGCAATAGCAGCTGCGAAAAGAAGAGAAGAAAAAGCTTTTACTAGTTCACGCACCCGGGTAAAATTATATTACCCATATCTCTCGAAAGGAATACCTTCATCTACAAAAGTTAATACTACCATAGCAATATTAAGTAACAACTCACCAAGTAAAATAAAAGCAGTAAGTTATATTGTTGGAGGTAGAGATAGAGATAAATTTATGATAAAAAATAATAAATTATTATTACGCGTATTTGCTGAAAAATTTTGTCCTAAAACCTTTCATATAACTGTAGCTGCTCAAAGTAAAAAATATCTAGAAGCAAAGCCTGCAAAAATAAAACTTAAAATATATGATGATAAAATAGTTGAAGAAAAATTTCCATACAATGTAAAATGGACCCCTGTATTTAGATCTTCTAAATTAGGATACCTAAATGAACCGAATGCAGTATGGAAAAAATTATTAAAAACTAGTGGACATCATATCATTAGAAGAGAATGTTTGGATTGTTGCGGTGAACATCGTAATATATATTATAGAAGAATTAAACCGTGGGGTAACATTGATTTACCAAAACTATTCTTAAATACTTGGGTAAGTAATCAATATAATACAGGTAATCTACTAAATAGGGATTTTGAATTATATAGTACATATAACGATGCTGTATATAGAAAAAATAAATGGAGATCATGTAACTATGCTCAAGTAGGAGTTGGATTTCCTAGACAATGTGGTAAAAATAGACTTACCAATTACAAGATGGCTAGATCTTGGAATAACCGAAATAGAGATATAAACCTTAGATGGACATACTTTATAGAAAATGCTGGATGTGTGGCTAGTTTTGGAACAAATTATCAAGCAAATGATCAACCAAATAGTTCCAATTTTAAAAAGGATAGTATTCCTAAAGAAAGAATATGTGGGTCTGAAAGGCCAGTGTGTATAAATTATGTTAAAAATAAACAATGGGGTAGATGTATTAGAGCTAATAATAATAATATTAGTAATTTAACCCGAAAAAATGATGTGCATAAATTTTTTAATACTGTTAATAATATAACCTCACCTAAAACTCAGTTAAATAATAACTGGATGCTGAATGATTTAGATAAAAAAATTAAAAATGATAATAAATTGGCTAATAATTTATTTAATAATTTAGAAAACAAATATATAGATCAACTAGATCAAACAGATATCCAAAACAATGTATTATTTACACATATGAATACAATTAAAAATAAAGAAGAAAAAATAAATAAGATAAATAATATTATTACCGACAAATCTTCAAACATAGAATTAAACAAGAAACGGTATGAATTACGTAAAAAAAATGAAAAATCTTACAGATATAGAAATTATATATTTTACCTTTTATGTGTAATATTAATTATAATATGTATAATAATGTTTTTAACAAAATAAATTTATTCATTAGAAAGACATTTTGTATCTAATGAATTAATTCGTGTATATAAATGTAGAGTACTGTCCTTATAAATGTTATAAAATGTTATAGGTTTTTGTTTATCTGATAAAAATTTTCCAGAATATGTTAGACAAATGTATTTTATAGGTATGTTTAGTTTATCTGATGTTTTTTTATATATATCTTCTATTTTAGTATTTTGATCCACATTTAATACAAAAGTACTATTGTAATAAGATTTAAACACGAAGATTTGATATTTCATTTATATGTATAAAAATATATTTACGTATCAAATTTTTATTATATTTTAATAGATAAATATATGTAATTAATTTAAAAATTATTATAAACTAATTTAATATTATTTATATATTAATAATTTATATGAGAATTAGTTATACAACTCAGAATATAAATAATATTCTATGCTGTAAAGTATCAATTATAAATTGTTCAGATAAGGAGGTTGAAAAAAAAACTTATGAAAATTTTATTGCATTTTGGGATAAATTATATACAGAAAATAAATTTTTTTGTTTTTTATTTGATGCATCTCAACTTACACAAGCTTCGTCCTATTATTGTTATAAGATAGCATCATTTATTAAATCATTTAAAAAGCAAAAAATACAATTTCTGAAATTCAGTATAATTATTATATCTAATTCTTTTGTAAGATATCTTTTCAATTTAATTATGCAGATAGAAAAACCATTAAATACAGTTTATATTGTAAATTCGATAAATCAAGGTGATGAATTATTGGATTATAAAACTAATAATAGTATCTTATTGAAGAGTTTTTTATTAATTAATAAGATAAAAGTAATTGATCCTTATTAATATGATTAAACTTATTTATGACTGACTACCAATTTGAGGTCAAAGATATAACAATGATAATAAATAAAACTATTAATGTTACACACCCTATATAAGTAATTATTCTAAAGTAATACTCAGTATTTATGTACGTATTTATTTTACGTTTATTTACATTAATATAATTATCTTTATTTTTTAAAATTTTTTTTTTTTGAATAATATCTTTTTCTTTATCTTTTATTAAAAAGGTTTGCTTTTTAATTAAATCTTTATTATCATCTAAATAATTTAGTTTATTATCATATCTAACTGTTAAATCGGTAAATAATTTATCCGCTAATCCAGCACGCGAAGAATCGGACGATTTAAGATAATTTTTAATATGTTTAATATTTCTATTTAGATGTTTTCGTTTAATATATTTTAACTCTTTTGAAGATGACATTTATATATAATAAATATATAAATTAACTAAACAACTTTATTTTTTTTGAGATAATATTCGGTATAAAATAATTGCGAAAAGAATATTAAGAATGATAACTAAAAAAAATGTAAATTTTCTATAATTATTCCTATTAGATGAAAAATCAATTTGTGCATTTTTGGATATCAGTTCTTTATTTTTTTCATACATTTTTTTTTTTTGTTTTTCCAATAAGTGTGTTTTTTTTACAACTTGTTTATTTTGTTTATTAATAAGTTTTTTTTGTTGTCTAAGTAATTTATCTGTTTCGTCTATATTATTTTTAAGTTCAATTAAAATTCTATTTAGTCTATTATTAGCTCTAACAACTTGTGGTTTAATTGAACGATCTGCTATTCTAACCAATCTTCTATTATTTGAGAATTTAAACCTCAAATATTTTTTATATGTTTTATTGTATAATGATAATTGGGTTTTATATAAACTTTTTAACTTTTTGATATTTTTTTTTCTAAGACATGTGAAATCGCAGTTATTTAGATTATTCATATTCATATTCTTATTCATATTTATATATTATTATATAAGAATTTAAGATTATTAATATTAAATTTATAATGTAATAATAATTATCTTACACATCTATAATTATTATAATTAGTATTATATGAACCCAAACACGTATCTATTTTAATGACATCACCTACACTAAAATTATAATATCTAACAATTGGATCTTCTTTTAAAATTATAGGTAATTGATTTTTAGAATTAATCGAATAGCGATTAAAAATTTTATTTACTTCATTTTCAGATATTTTAGAATGTTTAGGTACCAAACAGTGCTTAGTTGGATTAAACGATAATTGTTTAATATGCATAATTTGTATATTTGGAAAATCTTTATCTTTTTCTATTTTAGAAATTATAGATGTAGGTTTAGCTTTAAGTACCAGTATTATATCATTTGAAATATTTCCAATTTTTTTTCTAATATCATTAATAGTATCTTTAATGTAACTACTTTTTATTTTATTTAATGTAATAAATTTAATGTACAAAACATTATTTAAATTTTTACCTATTATATTTAGATTATTAGAACTAATTAAATATTTAAACTCTTCGTCTGATAAGTTATTATACACATCGTCGTAATCGTAATTTCTATCTTTTATCAGTTCTAAACAAGTATGCCAACAATGCTGTAATACTTCAACTTCATCCATATTTAATAATTAATAATTAATTATTAAATAATTATCAAATTTATATTTTTAATTATTTTCAGTATATATTGAAAAGTAATATATGTAATATTTAGTTTATTATTAAAAATAGTTATTATTCAGAAAAATAATGCATATATAACAATTGTAACACATTTACATTAAAAGGTAATTGAAATGTCTCTTTATTCTTGGAATTCATATCAAAATATCTTAAAGTATTATTTGGTTCGTGGTATCCAATATAGAAACCATTTATATCAATAATGTATACAGTTTTATAATTTTTAGAAATACGCATGATTTTAGATCTATGTTTAGTTGATTTTATTTCTATCTTAGATTTTTCTAAATTGTCTATGATAATGTCTTTACTATATTTAGATTTATTGTTTTCTAAATTATAGATTCTTAAGTTATATAGGTATATTTTTTTATAGCTATAGTATTCAGATTTATATACGTCTCCTAATTCTGTTTTTATATTAAATTTAAAAGGAACATCATATGAATCGGTTAATTGAATATTCAATACTGAATCTTTTATAGACATATCAAATCCAAATTTAAATTCCGATTCTAAAATAGATGAACTATAAATTATAGTTTCTAATAATGTAGTTATTAAATTAACAATAAATTCGACGTTTATGTTAGAGATATTTACCGTAAGGTTTTCTTTAGACGGTTCATTGTGATCATAATTATATAAATATAGTTTTATTAATTTTAATATTTTTCTCTTTGTTATAGGTGGTTTAAATATATCATCTGTATTCACATATGAATCTGAAATTGGTAGTATAATATAGTTAAATTTAAATTTATATGTTATTATATTATCATTTTGATTAATGTTTTCAGTTACAACATATTTATCTAAAAGATCATTAATAAAAAATTTATTTGAAAATTTGTTATATTTTTCAAATTCTGTATAGTCTGACTCATCAAATGAAACATTATCATATTTGTCCCATATATCTGAAAATGTATCATACTCAAAAGATATAGTGTCAAATGCATGTTCATTTATAGGGTTTATGATTACTAAACTCTTAGAAGAATCAAATAAATTACTTAACATTTTATAATTAATATTATTATATTTTGGAGTAAACATGTTAAATGGATTAGTGTGATGAAGTGACGATGCCGCAAATCCAAATATACCTACTATATTTGATTCCAAATCAAATAATTTTTCTGCATGCGTAAGATTATATATTTCATAGGATAAAATATTAGTACACATAAATTTAATAGCAACATCGTTTGGTAAAATAAACGGTTCATATAAAAATATGTTTTTATATTTGGAAACTTTGGTATCTATTATATTTATAGCAATATTAAATAATAGTGCCTTAGTATATTTATTATAATATTTGTCTCCCAGTTGATTAAAATACGCATTTCGATAAAATTCTATTTTAGTTAAAGTACTAGCAATTTCAATATCGACTGGATCCAATATTAAAATCTCAAATGAAATTGTTTTATTAGTTAATGTTTTTTGTGCTATACAATACTCTTTTAATTTTCTATCTAATAAATTTATAAATTGGTCAAATTTAGTATTATAATTCGCTCCATCTTTAGCATGTTTAACCGATTTATACCCGATACTATGTGTATATTTGGGAATTATTAATAAATGGGTTTCTTTTAAATCTCCATCTATATCTAATTCTAAAGATGAATCATTTGATGGTTTAGCTACAGACACACTTTCGGGTTTAAGTATTTCTGATAAATTTACATCATCATTCGATGTAACAAACTTTTGTGGAGATGATGAAAGTGATTCTAATTTATCAACTTTTTTCTGTTTCTTTTTCTTTTTCTTTCTAGGTAATACGAGTGCATTTAAATCATCTGTATACGATGGATTAAAATCAACATTGCCTGGTGAATCTGCATCATCGTAGTTTACTCTTTGGGGAATAGCTCGAGATTCCGGAGAATATGTAGGAGATTTCGGAGAATATGTAGGGGATTCCGGAGAATATGTAGGGGATTCCGGAGAATATGTAGGAGATTTCGGAGAATATGTAGGAGATTTCGGAGAATATGTAGGGGATTCCGGAGAATATTTAGGAGATTTCGGAGAATATGTGGGGGATTCCGGAGAATATGTAGGAGATTTAGGTATATATGGCGGTGACTCAGGTGTATATGTGTCGTCTTTTTTTATGTCTACTTCTTCAGCCACTGGCCGTGGTGGAGAGGGGCGCTCATATTGTGTCATCCAAGCGGGGCGATTGTCGATCCCCCTCGAACCAGGGGGGTTTAATGACGATGGCGAGGACGACGGTGGAACTTGTATTGGGCCATGTATATATGCAGATGATTGTTCAAATGGATTTGCATCATTTATAGGTAAACGATTTGCATCTGTATCTTCAGATGAATAAGTTTCACTAACATCATCCATTGAAAATTCTTCTTCATCTGGTATAGGTAATCCAATTGTATCTATACCTAATTCATCGTTTTTATATTCACCCCATTTCCCTACTATATCTCCGTATTCGTTATCTTCAACTTCATATATATTTAATGTAGATCGATTAACATTTACATATTTACCATTAGGTAAGGTCCATTCTTCTAATATAACTTGATCATCATCTAATTCACTATCACTTCCATCATCGTCAATAACTCCTAATTCATCTTTTATATTAAACATATCATCCTTTTTTGCTACAATTTTAAAAACTATAGCTTCTTTACTAATAATCTTTTCAATAGTTAAATCTAGTTTTTTTAATATATCAGCAGGCATTTTGTGTATATCAAACTTAGTAAATATTATACAATTATTATTTTCTCTTATTTTATTTATATTACTACCTTTTTTACCAATAATTAAACCTACTTTCCATTTTGGAATTTTTACATATTCAATGTGTAAGTCTGAAAATTTATCAAAATGAAATTTAACAATACTAACTGAATTAGTTGGGCCAGATATTTTTATAGTTTTAACATTACATTTAAGGTCTTCACTCCATGTTTTTTTATTATCTACAAGTATCTTCACACCGTGGAAATGTTCTAATGATTTTATATTACAAAA
>MDSY01101935.1_pt1 | contig 12429 bp, 7 predicted proteins | sample 811131 | NCBI WGS metagenome assembly MDSY01 (sample SAMN05326643, study PRJNA326480) | marine metagenome | isolation source: seawater | place: Atlantic Ocean: South West | collected 2010
AATCCCGAAACCGTGAGAATCAATGAACTTCTAAATGAGTTCCCGGTTACCAGCTCTGATGTCGAGTGGCCCAGAAATCTGATACCAATCGACGAGGAAGAATGAACGGCAGGCATTTGAACCTCCTTACTCCCCCAGTGTCATGGACATATGTGTCGTACTAGGTTCTAAGTCAGACTTGCCGATCGCCGAGAAGTGCCGTTCAGTGCTCGAAAAGTTCGATGTGAGCTTCGAGATTAGGGTTGCGTCAGCCCACAGGGCGCCAAAATATCTCGAAGAAATTATCTCCAAAGCTGAGGATTCAGGTTGCCAAGTCTTCATTGGCATGGCAGGAGTAGCAGCTGCCTTGCCCGGGGTCATAGCTTCCATGACCACCAAACCAGTAATCGGCGTCCCAGTTGGTGGTAAGGTCCCTATGGATTCACTTCTTTCAATAGTCCAGATGCCTCCAGGTATGCCAGTAGCCACTGTTGGCGTTGACAGGGGCGACAATGCGGGAGCTTTGGCGGTACAGATTATCGCAACATCTGACAAGGACCTTTCAAAAGCCTACGCAGAGTATAGGTCATCTATGACCGCCAAGGTAATTTCGGATGATGAGTCTATTCAGAGGTGATAATATTGGATACCCAGGTCTTGGTCGATGAGGCCATCGAGGCACTACAGTCAAAGATAGATGATACTGCAATTATCGCATGTTCAGGAGGTATCGACAGCTCGGTTGCAGCAGTCCTCGCTCATCGTGCGGTCGGAAGTCTACTGCATTGCGTATACGTAGACACTGGATTCATGAGAAAGGGTGAGACTGATGAAGTTAGAAAGATGTTCCAAGATATGGGAATTACGTTACAGGTAGTAGACGCATCAGATAGATTCTTTAGCAATCTTGAGGGAGTTACAGATCCGGAAGAAAAACGTAAGGTCATCGGTGAGCAATTTATACGCGTTTTCGAAGAAGAGCAGGACAAATGTGGCGCCAAGTTCCTCGTTCAAGGAACAATTGCCCCTGACTGGATTGAGTCAGGGGGGGGACAAAGGGATGTTATCAAAAGCCATCATAATGTCGGTGGATTACCCGAAGATGTCGACCTCGTTATAGTTGAACCACTACGAGAATTCTACAAAGACGAAGTCAGGCAGATTGCTAGACAACTGGGAATCAGATCCAGTGAGAGACAGCCGTTTCCAGGACCAGGTCTTGCAGTGCGCGTTTTGGGAAAACTTACTAGATCTCGCGTCGAAGCATGCAGAGAGGCATGTCATATCGTGGAAACAAGACTAAGGGAGGCATCTGAGAAAGGCCTATGCGACCTACCTTGGCAATATTTTGCAACTTTACTCCCAGTAAGAAGCGTGGGGGTCCATGGAGATGCTAGAGTTCATGGTGAAACAGTAGTGGTCAGAGCTGTCAAAAGCCTTGATGGGATGAGTGCCAGATATTCTGAAATCCCACATGAAGTTTTGGCACTAATAAGCACTGAGATCACGAACTCTTTGAAGGGCCAAGTCAATCGTGTTGTGTATGACATCACCCACAAACCTCCAGGTACAATTGAATGGGAATGATTCCGATTCATTGATGAACGTGGTATGAGCCGGCCGGGTTGGGCCGACATAGCTTAGTTGGTGGAGCGGTGGACTGTTAATCCACAGGTCGCAGGTTCGAGTCCTGCTGTCGGCGCCATTATTCTCTCCTCGCTAGCGCGGCTATGGCAAGAACGGATATCACGGACATTATTCCGAGTCCCGGAGTATCATCGCTTTCAGAATCGTTGAAATCATCAAGTGAGTCACAAATCCCGTCTCCGTCAGAGTCCCTTGGCGTAGAGTCAGAGTCTGAAGGATCGCTCCCACATTCCGCCTCACCTTCATCGGAGAACTGGTCTCCGTCGTCATCCAGGTCGGAATTGTCCCCTAAACCGTCCCCATCAGTATCCAGCCATTCAGACACGTCAGTGGGAAACGAGTCATCAGTGTCCGGCACACCATCCCCATCGTCATCTACATCCACATGGTTGCAAATTCCATCAGCATCTATGTCTATCGGCACTTGGGTTGAGTCCGCTTTTTCTGTACCGCACGACTCTTCATCTTCGTCACTCCAACCATCATTATCGTCGTCAAGGTCCATTGGATCGTCACATAATCCATCCTCATCATAATCAACCGGGGTTAAATCTGGATCCAATTGCGGGTTATCGCCTTCGCCCTCACAATTCATCTCTTCATCGTCTGACCATCCATCCCCGTCATCGTCAGTATCTGCGTTGTCACCGATTCCATCACCATCCGTGTCTAAACACTCATTCGCATTGGTGGGAAGCTCGTCGTTGGCGTCCTCGCATCCGTCCCCGTCATCGTCTGTATCCGCGTTGTCACCGATTCCGTCACCATCAAAATCGCTCCACTCTTCACTGTCATTAGGGAAAACATCGGAGTCATCATCCACCCCATCCCCATCCGAATCTATGACACACGACGTTTGATCACCACTACCGATACAAATGCCACACTCATCAATCACAGCATCTCCGTTTGGAACGCCTGCACAATCTGAACAGGTAGAATCATCACCGCCACAAACTCCACATGCGTCAATCATTGATGGCCCGCCACATACCCCATCACAATCCAATAGGGAGATATTTGAATCGAACGGGGCGCAGTCATTTTCGTCCTCATATCCATCATTGTCGTCATCAATGTCCATGATATCACAGGCTCCATCTCCGTCATTGTCGTCAGGAACACTGAGTGAAGAGCCAGAGTCTGTCAAACAATCTGCCTCATCTGAGTCGGACCATCCATCACCGTCATCGTCTGTATCGGTATTGCTACCGATACCATCGCCATCCGTATCATCCCATTCTGTTGGATCTAGAGGGAATGCGTCATAGATGTCATCGTAACCATCGTTGTCGTCATCTGGGTCGTCGTCATTTGGTATCCCATCGCCATCAAAGTCGTCTCCCTCTGTCGCATCACAAACGCCATTTCCATTGCTGTCAGAGGGGACATCATTCGAATCAAGAGGGTCCGTTCCACACGTTCCCTCATCGACGTCATCCCATCCATCGTTATCATCGTCGGTATCCTCTACCAATTGTGATGAGGAGGTAAATGCCACATTATCTATGTACACGGATTCAGTTTGAGAATTAGATATAAATTCGATTTCTAAACTTCCTTGTCCAAGGGAACTTATGTCACCACTAAGACTAGTCCAAACTCCCATATAAGTCGAAAAACCACCGTTATTGCTACCTCCAGTAGCACCAGTTACATTCACGAGTTCGAACGTTGAGGAGGTTCCTACAAACCTGACAACGAGGTTATCTGAGGCTTCGTAGCTATTGCTTGATCCCCCTTGGACAAAAATATCTAGAGTCATAGAATCCGCAGTCACAGAATCCAAAATTAACGTAGCGGAGCCATCAACATCGCCCATCTGATAACCTTGTGTCCCATCAGTGTAATTTCCCACAGTGCCGTTGTAATTTGCTGTTCCGAAGAAGTCACCATCTGTTAGTCCCACTCCTCCAGTCGATCTGTAAAATAGACTGAAGCCCATCTCGGAGCCTGTGGTTTGGTTATGGGCAATGTAAGGCTCATTCGCGTTGTTCCACAGATATCTGCTTTGAGATTGGTCTCCAGTATCATAATATTTTGCACCATTAGTAAAAGGGTCTTCGAATGAAGTATATGCTGTAACTATGGAAGAGGTGCAACCACTAACTACAGTATCGGGCAAACCGTCTCCGTCTGTATCAGTGTCAGCGCATGGATCATTGGGAAAATCGTCATTAAAATCATCGGTCCCATCACCATCCGAGTCATTAGCAGAGACAATCTGAAAAGGTGTTAGTAAAATCGTTGCAATGATTATCGGCATTAGCAAGCGGCGTTGTGTCATGCCCCTCATGAAGGGAACAGTTCAATAACGGTTACGATAATCACCGTTATTCCCCAAGTTTACACTCCGTTAAACTCTTTGACCTCCCTTCGATGGGGAGTTATGGAACCGAGAGATGCGGCGGCAGACATACTACGATCAGTAGAAGACTCGGGGAATCACTATCGAGATAGTATTCCTATGATCGCCAGTGAGAATATTCTTAGTCCCCTGGTGAGGAAGGCGTGCAATTCAGATTTACATGGCAGATATGCTGAAGGCCTTCCCGGTAAGAGGTACTATCAGGGTTGTGACGATTTTGACACCATCGAGGAAATTGGAATTAAATCTGCCATGCGCGTATTCAATTGTAATTTTGCCAATATCCAGTCGACCTCAGGCACGGTTTCAAACATAGGGGCGCTCAAATCTTTAGCAAAGCCTGGAGACAAAATTACTGCGGTCTCAACCGCTGATGGCGGACATATTTCGCATGCTAGGATGGGGGCTGTGGGCGTTAGGGGTCTGAATCTGATAACCTACCCGTGGAATGAGGAAAGGATGGAGCCTGACATCGATGCTTCACTATCCATGATTAGGGAAAATGAGCCTAATCTGGTCCTTTTCGGACAGTCAGTTTTCCTATTTCCCACTCCTCTGGAGGAGCTTGCGGACGCTGCCCATGAATGTGGTTCTAAGGTAATGTACGATGGCGCCCATGTGATGGGCTTGATTGCCGGAGGGATGTTCCAAGATCCCCTTAGAGAGGGTGCAGATGTCTTGACTGGGAGCAGTCACAAAACATTTCCTGGCCCCCAAGGGGGTTTTCTACTGTCCAATTCCGATGACCCATCTTTCCATAAGAGACTGAACAACTCAATATTCCCAGGCGTATGCTCCTCATACCACTTGCACCATGTTGCGGGAAAGGCAGTCGCATTGGCGGAATTTGAGCAATTTGGATCGGACTATGCCAGTGACATAGTGAGGAATGCTAAGGCATTGGGGGAAGCACTTTCCTCAGAGGGATTCGATGTTTTAGCAGAGGAGAGGGGGTTCACAGAGAGTCATCAGGTATTGACTCGACACGGCGCCCCAGACTCTGGAGCAGGAATGATGGCCGCTGATAGGCTGGAAAAATGCGGGATTATAACCAATATGAATATGCTACCCGGAGACACCAAAGCCATGTCGGGACCCAGTGGTCTAAGGCTAGGAGTGCCCGAGCTCACCAGAGTCGGAATGGGAGTACAAGAAATGACAGAGATTGCTAGATATTTCTCAAGGGCACTTAAATCTGAAGAAAACCATAGCTCAATAAAATCTGACATTTCTGAGTTCAAATCCGAATTCCAAACTGTGAGCTACTGCTTCGAACCAGGTCCAGCGTACCCCTGAACGCGACAGTTCCTGCCTCATACTTATTCCTTCAAGCCTACTCGCGACAGTATGCGTCGATTACGCCCAACTGCACTGATGTTGTGTGTTTTGATGCTTACTTCGGGCTGTTTGGGTCTTTTTGAAAGTGAGACCGAGCCACTTGAAAATTTAGACTGCCAGACACACCCAACCCACCCAGATTGTATCGTAGAGATCGTAACCCTTCAAGACTGCACAATTCAGGAGGTATTCACTGGCGACTCTTGCAGGCCCAAGGAGCCACCTTCACAACTCTCCTATGGGGAGGACTCGATCGGACTGGTGTTAGGTACTGAGATACAGTCACTAACCCCATCATTCCAGGGTGATGGGCCTGAGAGTTGGTCGGTCAGTCCACAACTTCCTATCGGAATGGAAATCGACCAATCGGGGGTAATCTCGGGAACTCCTTTGGTGGAGTCAGAGGGCGTCTCTCACACAATCACAGGGGTCAACGCGATGGGCTCAGCTACCGCCGTCTTAGAGATCGTAATTCTTGCCCCCGTGCCAAAGTCTATTCAGTATCCAAGTAAAACTCTTACATGCGAATTGGACTCATACTGTGAAATCGGTCCTCCAATGTTGCTAGGAGGTCCCGTTAAAACATGGTCTGTCGACCCTCCATTCCCTAGTGAGTTGGAAATCTCAGAGGATGGTTTCATCTCAGGGATAGTCAGAATTTTAGGGCAATCAAATCATACCATATGGGCGAATAATTCAGGAGGCTCAGCTTACACTACCCTGGAATTAACTATCCTGAGTCCTCCTCCAGGAGAAATATCCTGGTCCAGTGACCAATTTGCGCTTCGTTCTAACCAAAGTATCAACATCTCAGTAAAAAATGATGGCCCTAATATTGAAACATGGGAGATTTATCCGGATCTTCCTGCGGGGTTGTCACTGCATTCAGGGGATATCCGGGGCACTCCAACAGAGAGGACAGAATGGATGAGATACACTATCTGGGCAAACAACTCGGGAGGCTCGTCAGAGCTAATGATCTGGATTGCGATTCACGATCTTCGAGCAGACCAATCAGACTTACTAAGGGATATGGATGAGACTAATTGGGCAGGATGGCCTTCCCCTATACTACCTATTGGTGAGTTCGCATTCCCTGTCGGATTCGCGGAAGGTGGCTATGGGTCTAATGTTCCGGTTATCTCGGCCAGTCACGTCGGTCGGGGTAAGATGCTCGGATACGGCCACGAGAGTTGGGTCGATGGCCATGGAGGGCAGGAGACTGAGTTTTCCCTGCGTGCCGTTGAGTGGGCCTGTGGGGAGAATGCAAATGTTGGACTTGCTTATGGGGCTGGATTCGATGACTTTGAGGAAGAGCTAAACGCCCAAGGCCACAATGTTCACCTATCTGTGTCGCCTTCAGATCTCTCTGGTCTGGATTGCTTGCTTGATGAGTTCTGGAATGGACACGATGACCAAGATAATCAGGCCTTAGTTGATTTCATGCTTAATGGAGGTGGCCTTATCATGGGGGGTCATGCTTGGTATTGGTCTTACTCGAATACAGGTTTAGGGGATAACTATCCAGGTAACAAGATCGCCAAAACAACAGGGCTATTTGTTTCTGATGCATGGGGACGCAATAGTGTAGATTTGTCTAATCTCCCACATGAATTATCTACCCCAAAAGCGGCTGTAGAGGCGATAAGGGGAGATAGGATAAACAATCATTCCTTATCTAATGAAGATGCCGCCGTTGCTGATGAGATCCTATCTGTTTGCACGGCAGTGGTGACTCTAGACTTCGATGATTTCTGGTCACCGCTCAGGGAGGTGGTCAACGTCACAGGTTGGTCAGTCATTGAGTATGGTACCCTCTGGCAAGATGTAGGCCATAACATGGGCGAGGACCCAGTTGCAGATACGTTGTTGAGAGTTGAATCCGCACTGACACAAAATCTTCCAGCCGATGAATTACCCTCCCATCCAAGCCATATTGAATTCCCGGGAGAGGTCCCATCAAACGCCACCAGAATATCTCGAACGGTTGATATCAACGGAAATCAGAGTGGCCTGCCGAGTAATTTTGGCTACTCCCAGGCTAGATCCCATATCAGAATGAGCACCGGATTGTATGCCGCGGCCGGTGAGGTGGTTAATGTGACACTTCCCCCTGTTGCAGTCGACTCGGATACATACGTTCTTGTGGGTGCTCACAGTGACAACTTGTGGGGCAAAAGTCAGTTGCATCGCCACCCCCAGATTGTGCGATGGTGGCATGTCGATCAACAACACATGAAGGTCGGCAATGCCTTTGGAGGGACGATATACATCGCCATATCCCCCGGATCCACATTGGGCGATTTTCAAGTCACAATATCCAATGCCGTAAAGGCCCCGACCTATATCCATGGTCAAACAGATGTTTCCCAATGGCTACAAGAGTATCGTCATGATCCTGCGCCCTGGGCGGAAATTGGCAGTGACCAGTTTATCCTAACAGTACCCAGCAATGAGATAAGAAATTTAGAAGACCCGGACGATTTGATGTACTGGTGGGACGAAGCACTGGGAATGGAACACGAACTCTACGGATTCCTCCCATGGCCAAGAGTGGAGAGGGCTGTATTTGATGCCCAGATTTCAGCTGGATGGATGCACTCTGGTTACCCTTTCATGGCCCATGATCTCAGCGTCCCTGATGTAGTCAATGTATCTTATATGTCTGAGAATGGGGATTGGGGCATGTTTCACGAACTTGGCCATAATCACCAATGGATGCCTTCCACTCTTCCAGGGACAACCGAGACTAGTTGCAATTTCGCTAGCGTTTACTTGATGGAAGAATTAGTGGGCATTGAAGGTCATAGAGCGATCAATCCCGATCAAAGGGAATCACGGATGAGGAGCTACTTCGAAGATTCGCCAGACATTTCAAACTGGTCAGTATGGGTGGCACTGGATACATACCTAATCATCAAGGAAAAATGGGGATGGGGACCGATTACCGAGGCATTAAAGGTCTACTACAATCTTTCAGACGATGAGGTTCCGTCAGACGATTCAGAAGAATTCAATGATTGGGTCCTTCACATTTCAAATTCCACAGGATACAATCTAGCTCCATACCATCAAGCGTGGGGATTCCCACTTGTCCAGGCGACTTTCGATGCTTTGGCCCATCTCCCAGTTTGGGTAGAGGATCCCTTACGCGGGGAGTACTTTGCCTACTCGGCTATTATCCGAAATCTCTCTTCCAACGATCCTTCAGATTCTAACTCCGCTACAATTTCATGGGATACCTACGACAATGGGACGAACACCACTCTGACTTTCTACTATGGGAGGGCGGATATGGGAAATCAGACATCGGGCTGGGAGGGCACTGTTAGTTTTGGCAGTACAACAGTTGGCAATCACTCACGAACCATCACCGGACTGGCCTGTTGTGGTACCGAATATTACGGAAGAGTCGTGGCAACAAACGAAGAGGGATCAGTTTGGTTCGGACCTATAAACTGGACAACAGATTATCCTCTGAACTAATCTCTCAACGGCTGACTCTCCGCAGTAACTCCTCGAAACTAATATTGGGACAGTGACGCTGATGAAGTATCGCGATTGGTATCCAGATTATTGTGTGTCCGATTGTAGCGACAAATGATGGGGCAAACTCTAGACGAGGCTCACCTTGCATGACCAATGCGACAGCCCCCAGTACAGCGAAGTGAGCGACATAAACGGTTAGAGTAACCCTTCCCAATGGTTCTAGGAATGACAGACTATCTCCTTTCCACGGTTCTCCACCTTCTGCCTCATCCCCCTCGAGTATTCTATGAGCCAAGAGCGCGAATGTACCAGAAACAACGAGGAAAGCCGAACTGGCTGGGAAGAAAGTCAAGACAGCATTCCCTTCGGTAAGCGCCCATGGAACTCCTCTCAAAAATGAGAATACTATGGTGATTGAAGTAATTCCAGCGCCTATTGCAATGAATCTCTCACGGATCATGCGATTCTCCGAAGTATCATGTAATAATGTACCTAGAATAATGTAGAAAATCCATGGCAAAACGGGATAAGTCCCATTCCAAAGTAGCCTCGCTGTCCACTCAGCCGATCCTTCTGATGAGACCCTGTCCCACCAAGTCCAGTCCGGCCCCGACGCGTCTCCAAGAATTATCGGGGAAACTACCATTATCAGCAAAAGAGACGCTCTGGTGTGAATCGTAAGTCTCACCAATAACGGCGCCACTAAAGATGCAAAAGCGAGTAACGTTAGTACTCCGGGAGTATGCCATTCGAATCTTCCCCCTCTTTCAACATTGAGAAGAACATTCACCAAAAACTGGCAAAAAACAAGTACGGCCAACCTCGGGAAAATCCAAGTTACCCATCCAGAGGGGCCTATTGGGCCTCCTGAGGACCTTCGTATCGTACTCCTATGGATCCCCCAACCTGATATCATTATGAACATTGGAGCTGCCATTCCACCGAACGCCGCAGCTATGAAGGCACCCGGGTCGCCTACTGTCATTCCCCTTGGGGGAAGTATGGCCGCTGTGTGCACTTCTACCATGCACAATACTGCTACTGCTCTTATCCTATCGATATGGCGTAACCTCATTTTATGACCTCTACAATCCTAGGTCCCAATTGCGGTTTAGAATCTGTAATGCCAATTGAGGTTACCAGCTTCTCAGTAATATCCGACTTAATCTCTCCACGATGATATATGGTACCCAAGTCATCCCCCTGTTCAACGTAGTCGCCTATTTGTACATCAATAATTACCCCGACCTGATGATCAATGGTATCTAACTTAGAAAGTCGTCCCGCTCCAACCTCGAGGCAAATTTCAGCAATTTGCATTGCATCAATCTCGGAAATCCAACCCCCTTTGTGGAACTGAACAGTTGTTGACTCCAATCCGCTTTCAAGAAGGCCCAGCCCCCTCATCAGAGATGTATCTGTCTCTATGATAGAGGAATCTCCTCCTTGTGCAGCGACCATATGCCTGAATTTTTCTAATGCGGTCCCATCATACAGGCTATCTTGAATCATCGAGGCTCCATCCGTGAAGTCTTTACAGATTCCTTCAGATTCCAAGAGAAGTCCCCCCAAAACGCAAACCAACTCCTCGAGGTCATCGGGCCCTCTGCCACACATTGCCTCTACACTTTCCAGGATTTCGACAGAGTTCCCTACGCTGTTCCCAATCGGCGAATCCATTGTCGATAGCACCGCGATGGTCGAAATACCCAATCCATTGGAAGTCCCTACCAGAGATTTAGCTAGCTCTCTTGCCTTCAGTATGTCTTTCATGAATGCACCCCTTCCAAACTTAACATCCAATACAAGTGAGGATATTCCCTCTGCTCCCTTCTTAGAAACTATTGACGAGGTTATCAGGGGCACTGAAGCTACAGTTCCTGTAATGTCTCTCAAGGAATAGAGCCTCTTATCTGCAGGAACAAGCTCATCGGTTTGACCCACCATGGCTATGCCAATCTCTCTGATTTGTGTTTGCATTTCCTCCAAGCTCAAGTTGGTCCTGAATCCAGGAATAGACTCCAACTTGTCGAGTGTTCCACCGGTGTGCCCCAGTCCTCTTCCAGAGATCATTGGGACTTTCATTCCACACGCCGCCAAAGCAGGAGCCAAGACAATCGAGACCTTGTCTCCGACGCCACCAGTTGAGTGTTTATCGACCAGACGGGTTTCTTCTGGCTCCCATGTAATGGTTCTACCGGATGTCATCATTCTTCTCGTGAGCTCAATGGTTTCAAGCTGAGGCAAACCATCTTCGTAAACTCCAACCAGCCAGCTAATCACATCCTCGTCTGGTAAGCTACCATCGACTACACCGTCAATGAACTCGCTAATCGTTCCGGACATCATTCTTCCTCGCTGAGATCAGCCCTTATCTCATCCATGGTTTGTCCTGAATCCAATCTCCATTGGATTTCATCCCGGGTAGTCTTGGTCCTGTCGAAACCGAAACCATCTAGGATGATACGGCCATGTTCCCCATCGTCCTTCCCTTTGGTTAATGATCTGGAGTCGGGAGATGTTTTGTCAAAGCTTGTTCCTTTGAGGATTGCCAATTCATTTTCAATCTGATCGAATCTGTATCCCGAGTCATCAATTAGTATCTCCTCGGTGGAGTTAGCCGGCTTTCTGAAAGAGATCCATGCGGAAACTGTCAGTGAAAAAACAGACAGTATAACCAATCCAAACAAAAGTCTAGCACCCGGTCTGGACATTGCGTCTTCTCTGATGTTGATGAATCCTGAGTCTTCCTCTTCTTCCTCAATTGTTGTGTTGCCCTCATCCGTAGTATCATTCTCCAACGGGCCCCCTCCTGTTGGGATATCATCACATCCCCACTGGATGCCATCAAATATCCCATTTTCATCGGCATCACTGGAAAGCATCGCTATGTTTGGAGAACGAAGAACACTCTGAGCAAAGTCGCGCTCACTACCGTCTAGAATACAGTCACCATCGGTATCGCTAACAAGAGGGTCCCCACCTAGAAGGTACTCATTCAAATTATCAAGACCATCCAAGTCTGGGTCCATTGATTGCTCGCTGAGGGCAGTTCCAATTACCGCGGCGGAGTGCCGGTTCAAACCATACAAATCTTCCCAATAGTCAGGCATGAGGTCTCCGTCAGAGTCGGTTTTTGAATCTAGTCTGGACCAATCTTCCTCGAACGACGCAGCGAAGTTTGAGGCCAAAGATCGATCATGAAGGAGAATCCCCATCTCCCTGTTTCTAAGAGCAGCACTTGATCCCCAGTTCATGCTCCCTACGAGGACACTCGAACCGTCAACTATCGCACCTTTGTTGTGTAGCTTGGTTATATTATCCGACGTGGACATTAGCCGTGCTGTTGTATCGAGTCCCTGGGAACCATTCCATTCGGTGTTAAACATGTGGATTGTATTCCTAATCTCTTCATCCCACTCCGCGTAGAATCCGTTTAGAATTAGCCTGATCTCCACTCCTCTGATTGCCGCATCATGTAGTGCCTCGATAATCGGGTTATCCCCGAATCCCCAATACCAGTCCAAATCTAGGTATTGTACAGATAGGTCAATCGAGGTTTCCGATGAGGAAATCATCTCAACTATCGAATCTACACAGTCATCGGG
>MDSY01052060.1_pt1 | contig 12428 bp, 15 predicted proteins | sample 811131 | NCBI WGS metagenome assembly MDSY01 (sample SAMN05326643, study PRJNA326480) | marine metagenome | isolation source: seawater | place: Atlantic Ocean: South West | collected 2010
TCTTCTTTACGTTTACGTTCTGCTTCTTGAGCTTTCTTTTTCTCTTCTTCTTTACGTTTACGTTCTGCTTCTTTCTTTTTCTTTTCTTTCTCTAGTTTCTTCTTTTTTTCTAACTCTTTTCTCTCTTTTTCTAATTTTTTAAGTTTCTTCTCTTCTTCTTTCCTTTTCTTCTTCTCCGCCTCTTTCTTTTTCTTAAGATTTTTTAACTTCTTTTCTTCTGCAATTCTTTTCTTTTTAGCTTCTTCTGCTTTTTTTTCAAGCTTTTTTTGCCGTTTCTTTTCATCTGCTTTTTTAGCTTCCTCTATATCTTTTAAGCGTTTTAGTTCTAATTCAACTTGCTTTTTGTCGACTGACACAGCATTAACAATATTTGTAGTCGGCTTATGCATTGGCACGGGCTTAGTTGAAAATTTAAAGCTAAATATTAATATCCCCCCCAATACAATATGTAGGACAACAGAAAAAAATAATGATCTTGAGGTTTGCAGCCAATTTTTATACATACTTTTTATTTTTCAGGGGGGTCAGTAATCATACCAACTGACGGTACGCCTGCTTGCTGAAGCAACGCCATTAACTGAATAACCTGTCCGTACGGCACATTTGTATCTCCTCCGACGAGAACCGGTATACCAGGCTGATACTTTAACAGAGCGCTAACACGATTGACTAAAGCATCTGGCGAAACAGGCGCATCTTGATTTTCTCCATAATTTATGAAGAAATTTCCATTTTTATCAACATTAACGATTACTGGTTCTTTTTCATTTTGTGGCAAAGGTGCTGAAGGGGCTTGTGGTAAATCAACTTTAACTCCCTGGCTTAGTAAAGGCGCAGTTATCATAAAAATTATTAATAAGACCAACATTACATCAATGTAGGGAACTACATTAATTTCTGACATTGGTCGTTTACGTATACGTTGCCTCATAGATAATTACTAGCTATGCGCATGTCGATGCAAAATTGATGAAAATTCTTCCAAAAAATTATCATAACGATTTATTAGACGTTCAACGTCATTAGAATATCTGTTGTAAGCTATAACTGCCGGTATAGCAGCAAATAAACCCATGGCAGTTGCTACTAAAGCTTCACTTATCCCGGGAGCGACCATTGATATAGTTGCTTGTTGTACTGTACCCAGAGCCTGAAAACTATTCATGATCCCCCAAACTGTACCAAACAAACCTATATACGGGCTTGTTGAGCCAACTGTAGCTAAAAAAGAAAGATTCGTTTCAAGGTGATCGACTTCTTTATTCATTGCGATGCGCATTGATCTTTGGGCTCCATCAAGCACTGCTTCTGGATCAATGCTCTCTTGTTTTTGAAGCCTTGAAAATTCCTTGTAACCGGCCCCAAAAATTTTCTCCATGCCACTTGATTCATAGCGACCTGCTGTAATTCTATTGTATAAAGGACTTAAATCTTCCGATGACCAAAATCTTTCCTCAAACATATCAGCATCGTTTTTAGAATGTTTAAGTAATAAACGTTTATTAAAAATCATGGTCCAAGAAACCACCGATGCTACTACTAGTATCAACATGACTAACTGAACTACTAGACTAGCGTTTAATATTAAATCAATAAATGAGTAATCAGCTGTCATTAGTTAACTCCATGATTAATTCTTCAGGCATTGATGAGGCTTTAAATGTTTTAGCATTAATACAAGCAAGCTTAACTTCAGCTTGACTAAGTAATTCATTATTTTCATTTTTAATATTTTGTTGAAATACAAGACTTGCATTACGAGTTTCCAATAATTTCGAAGTAATGGTTAATAAATCATCAAGATAACCAGGTTTAATATAATCAATTGTTAAATTTTTCACAGCAAATAGTAACTTATGTTTTTTAATCAGATTTTTATGATCAAAGCCTATTTCTCTAAGCCATTCCGTGCGAGCCCGCTCCATGAACCGTAAATAATTTGCATAAAATATAACTCCACCAGCATCAGTATCTTCGTAATAAACACGTATCTGCCATATAAAATCTTTTAACATCTTTATTTTTTTTCACTAAATAAGTCATCAGTTTCAGGAGAATCTTTTGGTGCATCTAACCCAAAATGGAGCCATGCCGTACGTGTTGCGATTCTGCCCCGCGGTGTACGCATCATAAAGCCCTGTTGTATTAAATAGGGTTCAAGCACATCTTCGATTGTGTCACGTTCCTCACCTATTGCAGCAGCCAAGCTATCAACACCAACAGGACCACCGTCAAATTTTTGCAAGATTGCCAATAGTAATTTTCGGTCCATCATATCAAAACCATGTGCGTCAACATTTAACATGTTTAATGCTTCAGATGAGATTACCCCAGAAATCTTGCCATCTCCCTTTACCTGAGCAAAATCACGGACACGTCTTAACAGACGGTTAGCAATACGCGGTGTACCACGAGAACGAGCTGCTATTTCTTTAGAGCCTTCACTTTCAATTTCAACACCAAGGATTTTAGCTGAACGGTTTACAATTTGAGTTAATTCATCTGGAGAATAAAATTCAAGTCGTTGCACGATCCCAAAGCGATCACGTAACGGTGATGTTAAGAGGCCAGCTCTTGTAGTTGCGCCAACAAGAGTAAACGCTGGTACGTCAAGTTTAAGTGCGCGTGCCGCGGGTCCTTCTCCAATCATAATATCAATTTGGTAATCTTCCATTGCCGGATACAATACTTCTTCTACAATGGGACTAAGGCGATGTATTTCGTCTACAAACAGGACATCATTGGGCTCAAGATTTGTTAGTAAGGCGGCCAGATCACCAGGGCGCTCTAAAACTGGGCCCGAGGTTTGTCTCATATTTACGTTCATTTCATTAGCAATAATATGAGCAAGCGTGGTTTTACCCAGACCAGGCGGCCCAAAAATGAGTACATGATCCAATGGCTCGGCTCTTTGTTTAGCCGCATCAATAAAAATCTCCATTTGCTCATGTACCGATTTTTGTCCCATATAATCCTTCAGACTTTTTGGGCGCAATGTATTCTCGGCTGCCACATCATCCAGATTACTTTGTGGTGAGACTACTGTATTGGGCTCGGCCATAATTGATACCTATTATCTCTCTGTGTGTGCCAGAATAAACTAGTTAGGGTTAAATTTTCATTTAAATCTAAAAAAATGACAATGATATGTTGGTAAAATGACAAAATAGTGATGATTTTTTCGATTTCATCATAAAAAAGATTACTTTTTTACCGAATACTTTAATGCTTCTCGTATCAATTCTTCGCTATTCATACCTTTATTTTCAATAGCAAGTACATACTGGCTTGCTTCTGAAGGTTTGTAACCAAGAGAAATTAATGCACTTACAGCTTCATCAGCCGGGTCAGCATCATTTTTTCTTGATGTTTTAGATTTTGGTAAATTGTCTAGACGATCACGCATTTCAATGATTAATCGTTCTGCAGTTTTTTTCCCAACACCTGGCAGTTTTTTTAGTCTATCGGCATCATTGTTGTGTATGCATTCGGAAAACTCATCAGCTTCTATCCCGGATAAAATAGTGAGAGCCATTTTTGCCCCAACACCATTTACTTTTATTAAATTTCTAAACAATAGACGCTCATTTTCTGTTGCAAACCCAAAGAGTAAATGCGCATCATCACGAACAACAAGGTGTGTAAATATTTCAATTTTATTTCCAACGTCAGGTAAAGTGTAAAAGGTGGTCATTGGCGCCTCTATCTCGTAACCCACGCCATCGACATCAAGTATTAGAAGGGGGGGTTGTTTTTTTAGGAGTACGCCGCGTAAAAAACCGATCATTGTAATCGTCCATATCTCATACCGCTAACACCTTGCATGCGCAATAAACTTTCACGTGAGTTTGCGTGACACAAAGCTATAGCTAAAGCATCAGCCTCATCTGATAATGGGATTTTTTCTAAACATAATAGAATTTTTATCATGTGTTGCACTTGTTCTTTAGTCGCATGCCCTTTTCCAACACATGCTTTTTTAACTTGGTTCGCGCTGTATTCGAATAACGGAATATCACTCATTGCACAAGCTGTGATAGCAGCGCCTCTTGCTTGCCCAAGTTTTAGAGCTGAGTCAGCATTGCGATGCATAAACACTTTTTCAATAGCAATCTCATCGGGTTCAAATGTTTTTATGATTGTTATAATCTCAACATTGATTGTTTTTAATTTCTCAGCAAGCGTTTCACCTTTTACTTGAATCACACCGCTTTTAATATGTTTATTATGATTAGCCTTGGACTCAATGATTCCATATCCGGTGTTTATTGAACCTGGGTCTATGCCTAAAATTTTAATCAATTTAATTCAGCCAAAATATCATCGGGGATTTCCGCATTTGAATAAACTTTTTGTACATCATCTAAATCTTCTAATGCATCTAGTAGCCTAATCATTGTTTCCGCACTTTTTTTGTCCAATTCATTCGTCGTTGAGGCTCGCATTGTAACTTCCGTATTTTCCGGTTTGTAACCAGCAGCAAGTATAGCTTCTTTTACATCAACGAGATTATCGGGGTTAGTAATTATGTCTATTGAGTTATCATCATTGGTAACAATATCTTCAGCCCCCCCTTCTAAGGCCGCCTCCATAATAGTATCTTCATCAACTTCATTCTGTAATGAAATCAATCCTATTTTTGTGAATAAATACGAGACAGAACCATCTGTTCCAAGATTACCGCCGAATTTAGAAAAGACATGCCGTATTTCAGCAACTGTCCTGTTTTTATTGTCTGTCATTGTATCAACAATTAACGCAACACCACCCGGACCATACCCTTCATAACGAATTTCATCAACATTACCACTCTCATCTCCACCAGCTCCACGCTTTATTGCACGGTCTATTGTATCTTTGGTCATGTTGTTAGATAGACCATTGTCAATTGCGGCTCTTAGCCTAGGGTTAGCGTTTGGCTCACCCCCACCTAATTTTGCGGCAACAGTAATTTCTCGAATTAATTTAGTAAATAGTTTCCCTCGTTTAGCATCTTGCCGACCTTTACGATGCTGGATATTTGCCCATTTACTATGACCTGCCATTGTATTTTTTGATATTTAATATTGATGGTTTTTCTTGAAGTGTTGACAATTATAACACCCGTCTCGAAGACGCCCAAGACAAGACTGTTTTATGGCTATTTATGCATGAAACAAGAGTGCTCTATAAAATGTTTGGTTTCCAAAAAAGCATCTTTTGAAAATAATAAACCAAGGTGTGGTAGGCGAAGCGTTATATGATCCAGAGAGCCAGTTAATCGCGTTTCTTCAACAGATACAGTCCCATCACTTGGGCCTTTAATAATGGGTAAAAGCAATCCCGATGCTAATGGAAAATACCCGGCAATGATGCCAAGCTTTGATCTACTATTCCATTTCGGTGGCGACCCAATCAATCCATTATCTAAGCTTTTACCAAGTAATTTTCTGCCTAATGACCATTCAGCGAGTGTTTGTGCGATTACACTTGTTCTATTTGGTGTCCCAAGCATGACAGTATTTCCAAATTTCTGTACGGAGTTCAAATTTAGATAGTGACGTAACACCAAACCGCCCATGCTATGACAAACAAAATGTATTTTTTCAGATTTTATTACATTAATGAACTCAGAAAGTTTATGCGCATTTTCAAGTGGAGTATTCTTTGTGCTTTCGTAGCTAAATTGAAACGTATTGTAACCACTTTTTTTGAAACGATATCTAAGTAACGACATATCTATGCCATTCATCCATAAACCATGAATAAATATTATCGTATCAGACACAAAAATACTTTTTGACTAAGCATCGTTAGCCAGACCAACTCTCTCATTATTATTTGTAAATTTTAATAGCTTCTCAATCGAACCTTTTGCATTATTAATAATATCTTTTCCTACAAAAATTTCGTTCTCACCTGTTTCAAGGACATATAATAATTTCTTTAGACTGTTCATTGCCATCCATGGGCAATGCGCACAACTTATACAGGTTGCTCCTTTCCCCGCTGTTGGTGCTTCGATTAGAATTTTATTTTTTGCTGCCTCTTTCATTTTATGGAAAATTCCTTTATCTGTTGCCACAATAAACTTTTTTGCATCCATTTCAGTTACCGCATTAATTATCGCAGTCGTTGATCCAACCATATCTGCTTGCGCTATTACAGATGATGGTGATTCCGGGTGAACCAATACCTTTGCCTTAGGATTTTTCTCACGAAGTGATTTTAATTCCTTGCCTTTAAATTCTTCATGCACAATACAAGAGCCTTGCCATATCAGCATATCTGCTCCAGATTCTTTCTGTACATAATCACCTAGATATTTATCAGGAGCCCAGATAATTTTTTTATTATTAGAAGTGAGATGTTTGATGACATCAACTGCACTGCCTGATGTAACCATCCAATCAGCCCTTGCTTTAACCTCAGCGCTTGTGTTGGCGTAGACAACAACAATATGTTCGGGATGTTCATCACAGAATTTTGAAAACTCGTCGATGGGGCAACCAATATCTAATGAGCAGTTTGCATTCAGGTCAGGCATCAATATTCGTTTTTCTGGGTTGAGTATTTTTGCTGTCTCACCCATAAATTTAACGCCACAGACAATTAATGTTTTTGCTTTTGATTCATGTCCAAAGCGGGCCATATCCAGTGAGTCAGATACACAACCTCCGGTTTCATCTGCCAGAAGTTGTAAATCTGCATCTGTGTAATAGTGTGAAACAATAACAGCATTTTGTCTCACCAGTTCCTTTTTGATTTTTTCTTTTAAATTAATGCGTTCGATTTCATCTAGTTCTTCTATAACGACAGGAGGAATTTGTTCCCTACTCAATGTATACGAACGATGGTGATTAGTTTGTGAGCTCATAATATAAATATAGACTTATTAAGTAACTTTAGACAAGTTAATAAGCTAGATTTATTCAGATTTTGGTTTGGACAGCTTAATACCTAATTCATGCAATTGTTTTGAACTTGCACTGGCAGGTGCTGCAGTAAGTAGACAGCTAGCAGTTTGAGTTTTTGGAAATGCAATTACATCGCGAATAGATTCACAATCAGCCATTAGCATTACAGTACGGTCAAGACCAAACGCAATACCACCATGTGGTGGGCAACCAAAGCTTAATGCGTCAAGAAGGAATCCGAATTTTTCTTGTGCCTCTTTTTCTCCAATACCTAGGAGATCCAATACCGCTTTTTGCATTTCAGCATCATGAATACGAATCGAACCGCCACCGAGTTCAATACCATTTACAACCAAATCATACGCACGAGATATTGTTGCCCCCGGATCTTTCTTAACTGCTTCAATGTCATCGGTATTTGGCGAAGTGAATGGATGATGTAATGATTCCCATCGTTTTTCATCTTCATTATATTCAAACATTGGGAAATCCGTAACCCAAACAGGCGCCCATTTACCTTCTAGTAAATTTAAATCTTGTCCCAGTTTATTTCGTAGAGAGCCCAGTGCGTCATTGACTATTTTTGTTCTATCAGCACCGAAGAATATTAAGTCACCATTTTTTGTTTTTGTTCGCTCGATAATACTTTTTATTACATCATCAGGTAGGAATTTTAAAATCGGTGATTGCAAGCCCTCTCTGCCCGACATATTGTCATTTACTTTTATATAGGCAAGTCCTTTAGCTCCAAATTGACCAACATAAGATGTGTAATCATCAATTTCTTTACGCGTTAGCGAACTACCATTAGGTATATTTAATGCAGCAACCCGACCACCTGCCATATTTGCAGGTTCTGAGAAGACCTTAAAGTCGACTTTTTTCATTAAATCACCAACATCAACTAACTCAAGTGGGTTTCTAATATCCGGCCGATCACTACCAAATCGACTCATTGCCTCTTGGTAACTAAGGCGTGGAAAAGGCGAAGGTAGTTTTATGTCTAAAATATTTTTGAATAATGAACCAATCATTTCTTCCATTATATTTGTAATATCATCTTCATTTAAAAATGATGTTTCTATATCGAGCTGGGTAAATTCTGGTTGCCTGTCAGCACGTAAATCTTCATCACGAAAACAACGAACAATCTGGTAATAGCGATCCATACCAGCAATCATTAATAATTGTTTAAATAATTGTGGTGATTGTGGGAGCGCAAAAAAACTACCAGGCTGTGTACGGCTTGGCACCAGATAATCACGAGCACCTTCTGGCGTTGCCTTAGTTAACATCGGCGTTTCAATATCTAGGAAGCCTTTTTTATCAAGAAAGGTTCTTAATTCTTTAACGACCCTAGACCTTAGTTGGAGATTTTTTTGCATTAAAGGACGACGTAAATCAATATAGCGATACCGAAGTTTTATGTCGTCATGGACATGCTCATCATCTATTTGTATCGGGGGTGTTTTAGATTTGTTTAAGACCTCAATACTGTAACCTAAAACTTCAATTTCACCTGTTGTTAAATCAGTGTTGATTGTTCCTTCTGGACGATTGCGAACCTTCCCGGTAATTTTTATAACAAATTCGTTTCTAATTAAATCAGCAATTGAAAAAGGTTCTGCGCGATCCGGGTCAAATACAATTTGAGCTAGCCCGGTACGATCACGAAGGTCAAGAAAAATAACACCGCCATGATCACGACGACGGTGCACCCAGCCGCAAAGCTCGATTTCTTGATCGATATGACTGCTATTTAATTCGCCACAATAATGAGTACGCATTTACTTAATTTCCAGCTTGTATGAACAGAGGGCGAAATCTTACGAGTCAGCAGATGATTGCGCAACTTTATTCTGTTTTAATTCTTCAAGAGTGCCATTATCAGGGATAATAACGCCCATAGAAATTACGAATTTGAAAGCTTCCTCGACATTCATGTTTAGTTCAGTTATTTCATCCTTTCGTGTCATGATAATAAAACCAGAGGTTGGGTTCGGTGTTGTCGGTATAAATACAGAAACGAGAGTATCATCAACAGAGCACAGTTCATCTCCCATACTATCATTAGTTAAAAATCCGATACTCCAAAGCCCTTTTCTTGGATATTCGAGCAAGACAACCTTACGAAATGATTTACCACTAGGGTCAAAGATAGTACTCGAGATTTGTTTAACGCTACTGTAGATCGACCTTACGAGTGGTATTCTGTTTAGTATCCTTTCCCACATTTCAACGAAGCGACGTCCAAACAGATTAGCAGCAAGCATTCCGGTTAGTAGTAATATAGAAAGAGCTATAATGACGCCAAAACCGGGAATGGAAAATCCTAGTAAATTAGCCGGTTGCCAATCCGGCGGTAACAACAGTACAGTTTTATCCATTAAATCAATTAGAAATTTGACTATGACAATTGTGGCCGCAAATGGCAGCCAAACAAGAAGCCCTGCAATGATGTATTTTCTTAGCGTTGCCATAATAGGAATGATATTTTACTCAAGAACTGGATTTAGTAGGCGATATTTTTGCCTGTTTTTTTGCTTTTTTTGGAGAATCTTTCGAAATTTTTCCTGTTTCATCTGTTGTTCCCCCGGCAGTTTGCTTTGAATCGTTGTTATCTTTTTTTCCGTTTTTATCGTCTTTTCCTGGTTTCTTAGTTTTAAAATCAGTTTCATACCAGCCTGTTCCTTTTAACTTAAAGGCGGCAGCCGACATAAGTTTTCGCAGGCTATCCGCATTACATGCAGGACATGTACTAGCGGGTTTATCACTTATTTTTTGCAATATCTCGAATTGATGATCACATCGTTCGCATTTATATTCGTAAATCGGCACTTATTTTAAAAACTCCAAAAAATTCTGTTGTATCATAACAGCATTAAAAAATATGGTGATATACCTACAAAATCAAGAGAAAACAGCAAACTTTCACTTTATAATTTACCCAAGAGCAATTCTTGGGTATTATCGCCGCCGTTACTCTACAAGCAATAGATTTTTTGAACCAGCATTTAATTTAGTAAACCAATGAATAGGGGCCGTTAGCTCAGCCGGTAGAGCAGTGGATTTTTAATCCATTGGTCGGGCGTTCGAATCGCCCACGGCCCACCATTTTTTTATTTGGCTGAATCAAGAAATACCGGTTTAGGTTATAAGGCATAGGATTTTTTATGTTGCGTTTTATATTTTTTATTTTACTTATTTTTGGGGCTAACAATAGTTCATTTAGTGAGCCTCAGCGATTAAGATTATCTACCACAACAAGCACTGAAAATTCTGGATTACTCGCCAGACTGCACCCACCATTTGAAAAAAAATATAATGTTAAAATTAGTGTCATTGCTGTAGGTACAGGCAAAGCAATTCGTTTAGCTAAAAACGGCGATGTAGATGTTATTCTTGTTCATGCTCCTAAAGCAGAACTTAAGTTTATCCAAGAAGGTTATGGTATTGAGCGACTACCAGTCATGCATAACGATTATGTTATTGTTGGCCCCGAGAATGATCCCGCAAAACTAAAATATTCAAAGAACATAAAAGATGCAATGTCCCGGTTGGCAAGAACAGAGCATTTATTTATCTCTCGAGGTGATGATTCTGGGACTCATAAAAAGGAAAACAGTCTTTGGGAGATGATAGAGCATCAACCTAAAGGTAAGTGGTATTTATCGGTAGGCCAAGGCATGGGGCAAGCATTAATTATGGCAGATAATAAACAGGCCTACACATTGTCTGACAGGAGCACTTATCTTGCCTATCACAATAAGATAGAGTTAGATATTGTTTTTGAAAATGATTATCAACTTATAAATCCTTATCATGTCATTATTGTTTCACCTAAGATCCATCCCCACGTTAATCTAAATTTAGCAAAAAAGTATGTCGAATTTATAAGGAGTCAAAAGGGGCAGAACATAATAAAAGATTATAAAATTAATAATAAAAAATTATTTTCTCCTTACTAAACTTTAATTAATAACTTCTTCTCTTAGTTTTTATTTTAATAAAATAAAATATTGTAAAAAGTAAAATTACAAAAAAACTTAACCAACCAAAAGTTGAGTTATATGGACTTACAAGATAATCAAAATCGCTGTTACTCCCTCGATTGGTAAAGTAATCTGCTATTTTTATTAACATTACAACCCCAGCATGCGCACCAATACATGCAGCAATATTTTTATGTTTCAAACGTAATAAACTTAAGAGCACACCAAAAATAAAAAGCGTGAGAAAATAATCTGCTATTGCCCATTCATGAAAGCGACGAAATGCATCAGGCATCATTTGAATTCCTGTTAACCAACCGATACTTGAGTCTGTAATCAAATCAGGATAGCGAACAAAATGCACAGCAGCATAGACAAGACTAGTAAAAGTGACTGCAATAAAAGCCCCGGTTTTTTTATAAAGTCCTGAAAAAAAAGCCCCTCTAAAGATTAATTCTTCAGCCAATGCGATTAAAGTAGCAGCAAGCAATGCCTTTAATAAAAGGGAGACATTAGAAAATAACCAAATTCCACGATAGGGGTCAAGTTCATGTATTCTAAGAAGAAACAGGATAACCTCAATAATTAACATTATTATTATCCCGTAGATGAAGCCATTTAAGAGGTTGGCAAAAAACTTATTAAATTTTCCCCCGAGACCAAATGCATTTAATGATAATAGATTATTAACTCGCAGATAAATAAAACAAGTTATTAGCCCACTAATCAGAGTTGCATAATTTAGATACCTACGGAAAGCTAGATCAAAAACCGGGTCAAGGACCAACTTTAGTGGATAGGCTAATAACGCACCTATAATAAATGTGAGTACTACAAAAAAACTAAAAGAAATGATTGCACGCATCAGTGTTTTCTCTTTTTAAAGAATAGTTATTCTATTGTAGCTTCGAGAGAATCAGTATCATCTTTTGTATCAAACCAAGCAATTTCAATTTTATCTCCGATTTTTGAATTGCTAAACATAAATGAAAGATAAGGGTTTTTAGATACTGCACGGCTCCAATCGCATGAAAAAATAATATTACTATTATGTTTGGCTATTATTTTTTTTATGTAGTGTTCCGGGATACGTTCTCCCGTTTCATCATCTATTCTAAAACCTGTTTCCATTGGATGACGAATGATTGCACGAACTGTTGTTACATCATCTCTTATTTTAGTTTTTAATCTAATCGTCGATGCCATTTAACCACACCCGTTTTCATGCACTATAATAAATTTTTTAGTCATGTGAAGTTTATCGTTATCATTAACTACGACGATAATATTAGAAGGTTCACTCACCTTAATTCTTGTTGAGATAAAACCAGAGCAGCTTGGAGTCAAATTGAAATTTGCTATTAAAGGATTTGGGTTTTTATCTGCAAAAATTGTAATTGTTTTTACATTTTTAAGATTTGTTTTAACTTTAACAGGAACTACCGCTCCATTTTCGATTTCATCATAAACTTCTATATTAATTTGATCTGATTCATGAATTTGTTGGTTTGGGAAATAAGCATTAATCGCTGTATCAAAA
>MDSY01047238.1_pt1 | contig 12427 bp, 17 predicted proteins | sample 811131 | NCBI WGS metagenome assembly MDSY01 (sample SAMN05326643, study PRJNA326480) | marine metagenome | isolation source: seawater | place: Atlantic Ocean: South West | collected 2010
CAGATGATTATTTACGACAACAAATTCACCGGCGAGTGTACGACGCAAATAGATGTTAGTCGTGTAAGGTTCGAAACACTCATTATTACCCAAAATCTGGGCAGTGGACGCTGTTGGCATGGGGGCGAGAAGGAGGCTGTTCTTCAGACCCTTAGTCTTTACACGTTCTCTCATCGCGTCCCAGTCGTAGCGACCACTGAATTTGGTTTCACCTTCCCACATATCTGGTTGAAGAATACCCTGTGATGCCGGGGATCCCTCAAAAGTCTCGTACGAACCATCTACCTCGGCGAGTTCTGAGCTGGCCTCGAGAGCTGCGTGATAGATAGTCTCGAATATATGCGCATTCATAAGACGAGATTCCTCACAGTCAAATTGAAGACCGCATAGAATGAAAACATCTGCGAGCCCCTGAACACCGAGACCAATTGGGCGATGCTTCATGTTAGAGCGACGAGCAGATTCAACTGGGTAAAAATTACGGTCGATAACTCGATTCAAGTTCTTGGTGACAGTCTTTGTGACTTCGTGAAGTTTGTCGTAATCAAATGTTTTTGACTCCCTGTTCACATACTTTGGAAGTGCGATAGAAGCCAGGTTGCATACAGCCGTTTCATCCTTATCCGTATATTCGAGAATCTCCGTGCAAAGATTGGAACTCTTAATAACGCCTAGGTTCTTCTGGTTGCTCTTAGAATTACACGCATCCTTATAGAGCATGTATGGTGTTCCAGTCTCGGTCTGACTTTTAATAATAGCCTTCCATACTTCCGAAGCGGGAACAGTTGCGTTGGCTAGACCCGCCTCTTCATACTCGGTGTAAAGTTTTTCAAACTCTTCACCGTACACGTCGGAAAGTCCCTTGGCCCTATCAGGGCAGAAAAGAGACCAATCACCTCCTTGCTCGACTCGTTTCATAAACAAATCTGGTATCCACATCGCGGTGAATAGATCCCTGCAACGAGCTTCTTCGTCGCCTTGGTTAAGCCGAAGTTCCAAGAAATCCATAACATCAGCGTGCCAAGGTTCGAGATACATAGCGAATGATCCCTTTCTACGACCTGCCTGATTGACGTATCGCGCGGTTGCGTTAAACACACGAAGCATGGGAATAATACCATCTGACTGACCATTTGTACCTTTGATACGAGATTTATTGGCTCGGATATCATGAATATGTAAACCGATACCGCCAGCCCACTTTGAAATTTGAGCACACTCCGTCAAAGTTTCGTAAATGCCGTTGATTGAATCTTCCTTATTAGCAATCAGGAAACATGATGACATTTGTGGACGGGGAGTTCCCGAGTTAAATAGGGTTGGAGTTGCGTGGATAAACATACCCTGACTCATCTTATCATAAGTTTCGAGTACGGCTTGAATGTCCTTACCGTGAATACCGATGGATACGCGCATGAACAAATATTGGGGAGTTTCCATGAGTTTTCCTTCGTATTTCTGAAGATAGCTCTTTTCGAGTGTTTTTAATCCGAAATATCCAAATTCAAAGTCTCTATTCGTGATAATTTGATCTTTTACTTGTTGTGCGATTTCAGCTACTTCTTCTGTGACTATATCAGATTTGTATAACTTTTTCATCGCGATATGAAAATTATTCGGGGCTATTTTTTGAATGTTGCTGGCTATTATACGCGTTGCGAGTATTTCATAATCTGGATCACGAGTAATCAGCCCGATACAAATTTCAGCTGAGAGAGTGTCTATCTCCTGTGTTGTTATACCGTCATGTATACTGGAAAATACCTGCTGAGCTATCATTGACGCGTCTACACCCTTAGAAATATCATAAGGGTCGTGGGTTAGTTTGGAGATCCTGTTGGTGACCTTATCAAATTTGACGTCTTCAACACGACCGGACCTTTTGATTACTTTCATTATATTGCTAGTACTATCTAATCTTTTAATTACATTTGAAATCGACACTCCGGACTGGGACTGGACCCACCGTTTCGGCGTATCGATTGGGAGCTAAGAACGAGGTGTTCACATTGAAGGGGCCAGCCACACCGGGTTTGGATACAGGAGGATAAGACGCGATGAAGCAATTGGGGGCCTCACACACAGGCTTTTCATAATTGCATGGTTTGGTATTGTAAGCTTCGTCAAAGTCAGCGATGTTCAACATTTAATATCTACATAGACTTTTTTTCCTGGAATATATTAAATGTGTGATAGACTTCATCTGAATTCAATTCAACAGACTAAAACTCCTCTCAATAGTTTATTCTTCTCGGAGTTCAATGTCAATATTCTCCAGCGTGCGATACGTCAATCTTTCAAGAATGACACAGGCATTTCCATAGACTACCAAAATTCAAGTGATATTTTTGCCATCATGCGATCCGTGTTCATAAACAACGCTGGGGATCATAATAGTCGTGTAAACGAACAGGTTAAGAAGATGAACCAGATCGTCATTAATACCGCGAGCCAGCAAATTCGTTCTGGTGTCGCATCGTATCTAGGCTATATTAAGGATATTGATAGCGTAGCTATACCTCCTAACTTACCCCAGAACACGAGCACGTACGGAAGAAAAATGGAAAAGAGTCAACAGATTGGAATTTAAAGAATTGACCCGGAATATATACAAGGACAATGTCGCTTAATTATTATAAAGATGAGACTGAAAAGATATGCAAATCCAAGGGGTGGGATAGGGCGGAAATAAATACAGTCTGGCTACTATTAACTGAAGAATTTGGAGAATTGGCGTCGGCTATACGTCAATATAAGCGAACATTCAAGAAGATGCATGTTAAAAAAGAGAAAGGTGTCGACATAATGATGGAAATGGGCGACGTATTCTCTTATCTGTTTCAACTTGCTCACATGTTAAACATAGATTTAGATAAAATGTGGCTTGAACATGGGAAAAAGATGACACATAAAAAATATATATCAGGTTAATATATAACATGAGTAGTTCTATGCTCAATGACGAAGATACCATTAATAACATAAACCCATTCGTAGTTAATGATTTTTCTTTACCAGGAGCTAAAGGTGAAAGGAGGAACTTTTCAAAGTTCAAGTCTGAAGGTGAGATCATCATGCAAGACATAAAAGAAGAGTCTCCCATGTGCGATAGCATTTCTTCTAGTGGTTGGGGAGCTGTCGAAATGTGTAGTGGTATGAAAAATCCTTGTACGTTATCTAGACCCCTTATTCCAGGAAGAAATATAGATATCGGGTTTACGGATCAAGTTGGAAAGAAATACACCGAAAATAAAAAGGAGAAAAAAGTTAACATAATTGCATCTGTATTTATTCTATCGATTCTTCTATTAATTTTAAGACGTTATAAAGTTTTATAAGCTTCCAAGTACTTCTACAATATTTTATGATGTAAGGGATGGTTGTTTCGCATACACATCTCGCGAACTTTCGTTGCCATGCATGCTTTACGTTAATATATGGTGGGATAAACGTTGGATCCAAGATTTTTGAAGTATTCATAATACGAAGTATAGAGTAAATGTTATTGTTTTCACACATAACATTATCCAATGCGATCAATGTCATTTCGCGTATGACATCGATCGTTTTCTCAATTTTATCATCAAGAAATTCTTCATACGGAATAGATTCCTTTTTCGATACGAAATCATGCCATCCACCTATAGCCTCAGCTTTAAAACATGCAGTCGAATTACAATATCCTAGACCACTCACATATCTAGAATATTTGAGTTCTATGTTACAATCCCCGTTTCGGTCTATGAAAGTATGAGCCTCCTTAATGAAGGAAGGCATATGTATTGTCTACTTTATATTAAAATTTCTTCTCTAAATCCCTTTTTACTTTTATAAATTTCAATTTAAAGAAAATGGATGCCTAAGTCCTTAAAATGTTGTTAAAAAAGTTATGTTTTCTTCTATCTCGAATAACACGTTCTCGTACATCCTGACGGTAGATGAATTTAGGAACAAGATTCCTGAACGAATCCGCCCGTCATGGATTAAGCTCACGACTATAACGATGGTGTCGTCATTTTCAAAACCTGTGGACGTTGCTAGGATAAGAAAAGCTTTTGAAAAAAGTGATGTTATCTTACATAAAAATGATATCAACGCTAAGGGGATCGTCTGGAAATTGAAACCAACCTCGTTTTACAATCAGATAACTTTAACGTATGAAGATGTATACAGTACCAAGTCGGTAAAAATATTTCCAAATGGGAGTATTCAGGTTGCGGGTTGTAATGATGTCGTGAACTGTAAACATATAATCAAGAGTCTCGGATATATGTTAAAACTATTCGACCCCGAACTTGAACCACTCGACAAGTCTTTTAGGGTTGTGATGATTAATTCAAATTTTAGTTTGAATTATAACATCAATCTCATGAAAACTGCTTCACATTTTGAAAAATACAGGGATTTATTTAAAGTATCGTTTGAACCTGACAGGTACTCCGCGGTGAAAATAAAATTTAAACCTTCAGAGGATATGAAGGAGATTACTACCAGTATTTTCAGTACAGGTAAAATCATTATAACGGGAGCGGAAACGTTGAAAGAGATTGCCTTTGCTTATAACATAATCAATCAACATATCAACGATGAGGGGTCTATTCGGGTTTCTAAAACTGAGACTGAGGACATGTTCAACATATTCTCAGGGTACGATGTCTATGAATCTGTTAAAAAAATTAAATCATTAGGATATTCATCTTGGATGAATACGATCGAGAATAGACAAATTAATTTCTAATTGTAATATAAATGTCTCAACGTTTAGGAATGGCTGATGGCCGTTGTTTCACGGTTTCTAACTCGTCTAAATTATTTGATAACTACGTTATGGAAAAAAATGGTATTTCTTACGAAGATAACTACAAGTACCGCCAACTTCTCCAAAAGCAGGGTCCCGCCGCTTTCAAAAAGGTTTTAAATGAAACCAACGACAAATGTGGTTATTGCGATAGCAACATAAACATGTCTAAAATATACTGAGTAAAATAGCCAAATTTAAAGTCCTTATAACGTACAGGGATGACAACATGTGCCATATGCCTCAATACAGTGAGAGAAACAAGACAAAATAAACCAATCAGGTGCGGTCATTTGTTTCACTCACACTGTATAGAGAAGTGGAAAGAACGGGGCAATCAAACTTGCCCCGTGTGTAGAAAAATTTTCGATGGTGAAAATTTTAAAGTGCAAGTTACGATACGTAACATGTTGCACGAACGAACGAGCAATCTAATGGTGGGAGATGATTTCATCTTCGATGTATTAGATATATTTTTTGACGTATCAAACGTACCAGATATTGAAAGTTTACTTTCTGACTTTGGGATGAGTGTGTCCGACTTTGACACCGCCGTTTTTGATACAGAATGATCCACAATATTTATTATAATTCATACCTGGATATTTCCTACTCGTAGTCCTCGGATCTTTTATGAGTTTTCCCGTAGCTCCAGTCGTCAAAGGACCTGTTGCCCAACCGCGTTTATGGCTAAAAAATTCAGCTTTAAAGGTTATAACTTTACCAGGAAGCAGCACTTTAGCAGCACGCTTGATTCTCGTGACAGGAACTTTAAAGAACTTAGCGATAATTTCATGTGTATCGCCCCTTTTTATTTTATACTCAGTCTTGCTATGCTGTTTATAAAAATGAAAATCTCCATGACATAAAGTGCTCGTTGGTTTACACGTGGAAACAAACATCATGATTTTATAAAATGTGGGTTTACACTTTTTATCAGCCTTCTCAACGTATACCTTTTTAGGGTTATCCGTCAAAACAAGTTTTGGTAATTTACCACAGTTTCTATATTTACTGAAAGCTGATGTATTTGTCCGTTCACCAGGCTGACTTTTTGACATTCTATATTTTTTGTAATCGTTCATCGCATACGCGTAACAATTATTATTACCCCTACCTACAGGCCCATCCCACCTCTTCATTGTAAAAATATGTTCAGATCCGTTTGGAGGGGGACTCTTTCTCATTATATTAACCTTCGAAAAAAAATATTCACGAATAATAAATGATCAAGGAACTCTTCAACACTCGCAAGGCTGCCGATATTATCACCGAGATTCTCATCTTTGTACTCGTGATTCTCATATCCACTTTCATCCTCCGTTTAACCTGGAACAACTCCCTCGTTAAGCATATAACCGTCCTCAAGAAGTTAGACACGTTCTTAGACGCGCTTCTACTCTCCATCTCCCTCGCCGTCATCCGTGGTATTTAAAACTCTTTAAATCCTACAACCTTTTCACCGGTAGGGCTAACGCTAGTAGGGAAAGCTTTCATTCCATCACATCCACCTTTGGAGCAGTCGATGAAGGTGTAAGGCTTTCCATTTTCCTTCATGTAATCAATCTGTTTACGAGTCCATCCACAACCCATGGTCCCGTAAATTTTCCACCCATTTCCAGATTCCTTCCTGGATGTTGCGGGTTGGAGGCAATATAAAATTATCACGACGATGAGGATTGCGGCAAATAAAGCTATCATTTACTAATTAAGTATAAAAAAATTACGCCAGCATAATATATGCAAAATGAAAGACATCTCGTGGTCGAAGAACCCGATGGATCTGTGGCGATAGCTTTCAATGAAGAGGTTGCCGCACCTCCACCTCCACTTCCACCCCCCGAAATGTACGGGCCACGACCACGACGACGTTTAAGATTTTTAATAGAATATCACCCCGTCGTACGTGGTTTGTCGTATATTTTTATAATTTCATCTGGTATAAATTTGGCTCTTTTCATGGGAACAATAGATATTATCAATTTTGCGTTGATAGTATTTACGACGGGTGCTCTACATACTGAAGATTCAGCATCGATAGGAATTATAGTATTTCACGGTACGTGTGCGGGGCTCATGGTGGTACCATTTTGCGTACTTCGAATGTGGGAACAAGCTATTTACCAATTTTCAATTGCTATCATGTGTATCACCGCATTTAATACATGCACTCAAACATGTGAAGAAATACCAGAAGTTTAGAGACGTTCAATTCGAGCATTGGCACCACCCACATTGGGACGCGCCCTCATGTTATTCCTGAACTTTTTCCAATTTTCCTTATGAATCTTCATGCGTCTCTCGGTTGGCTGCTTTTTGTTGTTCAAGAGACTCTTCATATAATCTATCGCGGAACGCCTATAGGCATTTCTCGAGTTCATATTAATACCAGATACATTTACTTGCTTGGTTAGATACGCTTTCTCTAGTTGATTACGCCTAGAAAGTTTCCAGTTGCGAACCATGCGATCCTCTATATTTTTTACGTCTTTCAAGAAAGGTACACCAAGCTTTTTGTTTCTACTCTTATTATTGAGTTTATTTATAGCTGTTTTAACATTTCGAACGTCCTGGTTTAAGTTCGGTTTGTATCTGTTCATCCATTTGGATCCATACAAGCTATTTAATCGTTTCTTGATCGATGTATCATTAATTTTCCTCCTTTCTACGGCGAGGGCACGATTTAAATTTTTGGCGATATTATTGTTTTCCTTCTTTTCATTTTTCTTTTTTTGGAGTAAGGCCTTGGGAGATAAGGGTTTGGGTTTGGGAGCTGCGGCTATGTTATTTCTAGCCTTTTGTATTTTACGACATATGATAGGAACCGTGTCCTTATCATTGACACTAACCTTCATCATCTTAGCGACACGCAAAAGCTCCTTTTTGGGTTTGCTCGTACACAATCTTCGCCCAACCTTGAACGTTTTGTTTGATCCGGGTAAAGGTATATTTTTGCCGGTGTTGGTGTTTTTAATGGATACCGACTTTTTACCAGTTATGTTAGATATCTTTTTACATATATCATTCTTTGTAGCCTTTTTGGTTCTGCCATCGACACCCTTTATCCTAAAGTTAGTCACACCGAGTTTACGGGCGAGGTTCTTTAATTGTTCCGCGTTCATGGTTCGTTTACACTTAGCCATATCTACGTTAACAGCCTTGATTTCTTTATTATTGAGTGCCTTGTTTTTCGGCTTCGCTTTGGCTTTAGCTTTAGCCTTAGCTTTAGCTTTAGCCTTGATACCCTGGTTAAATTTGCCAGTAATAACTATTTTACCTTCGTTGTATAAAGTCTTAACGAACGTTTTAGCAAAGTCATACTTTTTAAGCATATCACCTGGATTTTGTACACCTAATATTTGTACATTTCCACTAATAGCTAAACTTAATTTAAAACCAGTTCCTTCCAAATAAAGGAAAGGTGAAAGTTCGGGTTCGTAACTTCCGGAAATAAAGCCATACTTACGAGAATTGGATGTTATCTGTGTGAGACTCTCTGGTTTGAAATTACCATTAACCCTGAACTGACCACTTAAGTTATTGTACTTAAATGGATTGTAATAGAACGCCTCTTTGGTCGTATAGTTATCTACCACGAATCGTCGTATAATATCAGGTTGATTTGATATATCGGTTCCCAAGAAGCCACCCGAGAATCGAATCTTTCCATTTTTGTATACATTTACACTGAGCCCTTTAGTTTCACCCATGTCATTGGAGAGAATCATCTTAAATTGAGCTGAAACGTACATTATATTCATGTTTCCCTTGAGTCCAAACTTTCTAGTATGACTCACACCAGCCTTGTTCTGACCATAACGACCAATTATTTCTATGGTATCTATGTAAAGACCATTTCCTACCACGGTTTTAACTAAGGGTCGCTTGGAAAGAATCTTCTTTATATCCACGATCGTATCCTTTTGGTTAAAACCCGAATCGACGAGTGCGTTAAACATACCTGGATTAAGCTTACTTATCTCCAACCCTGAACTTGGTGCATCTGCGAATAATTCATTTATAGCTGTGGTGTCCTGTTCGAAATCTTCAAACTCACTCGTGTTAATATCAGCCTTTAACGCATTATTTAGCAACTTATTAGTGTTAACGTCGGCAAATTCATTCGCTAAGGGTGAATATTTGCGGTTACTTATCAAATTCTGTTGAAGACGTGGGGGAACTTGAGAACTCGGCGCCATCCTTCTAGAAGGAGGGGTTCTGAAATATTTTTGCCCTTCCATGGTACTGGTTTGTCGGCGCTCCCTAGCTTTTATAACTTCTTGGTTACGCATATACTTTTCCAACTCCCTGCTATAATTGTTATTGTTATTTGAGTCTGAACTTATGACATCTATGCCGGAACGCTTGACAAATTCCCTGGCCTGTAGGCTCATATTACTAAGAACTGAGATTTTTTTATAAATCACACCGAAACTAAGTGTAATGTATAAAAAATTACCGATAAGCTAAGCGACTGACGTCCTCGCGTTTCTATTTGCCTTTTGTCTGAGACCTCTACGGTTCAGGTTTTTCTTAAGTTGTGCTATAAGATTCGGGGGCATTGCGGGACCACGTGCTACTGGGCGCGCCATAGGACGCCTCATAGGTGGAGGTGGTGGTGGAGGTGGTGGTGGTGGAGCCCGTCTCACCACGGGACTTGATTTTTTTGTAGCGCATGCACACTTATTCTTAACGAGTTGTCTACACGTGCGCATAGTGGCGGCAGCTTGAGTTACGCGATTTTTCATTGCGGCTAAATTGCGCAAGTTAATCTCCTTTCGTAAAGCTTCGTTCGTCTTTTTTACGCGTTTACCTTGGTTATCTCGAGTTAAACGAATACCCTTTCCACGGGCTTTTGTTCTTATGTCAGCCATTTCTATATACCGATATTATAAATGATAAGCTAATAGCATGTCTGGATCATATTTTCCAAATTCCATATGAGCATTTTATGTCTGGGACTTTTTATACTTTCAAAATTTCCAAATATTTTAAGGATAAGATCATTATCGTCTACATTTTCCTTTGGGAAATTGTCATCTGTTTGTCGCATATATCTAATATAATCGGCTATGACATATACTATAGCATCTAGAAACTCTTCTTTGGCCATTTCAAGCCATGAATTTTCAGACGTACCCCACGTGGTTGTGTCGTCGTCTGCGCGTACACCGTGTCCATATTTTTGCATGCCAATGGTCAAACGCGCCTTTACTTCACCCAAAACAATCATATTATTAATTCGTCGCTAAACTTTAATTGTTATCTTTTGGTCTGAGAGACCTTAGATTATTTTTAGGTTTTTGTGTTTTCATAAGTGGAACGACTGGCGGTTTACTAAATACGATTTTAGGTTTTAGTATATCCATGACCTGTTATGGCATGATATTATTTTCATAGGAAGTTTGTCTTTCGTATGGAAATAGATATTTTATTAAAAATTTTTAAGCTAAATTACTCGTCGATCATACACTCATCCTCCTCCTCGTCAGCATCACCTTCAGAGTGGGCAGTCTCAATACCCTGGAAGGCGAAAGAGGGAAGCTTTTGGGATTGTTCACAAAGAACTTGGGAAAGGCGTACACTGACACCAAACTTGTTATCGATGAACCAAATCTGATTAAAATCAACAATGCACATACACTTTTGACCCTTCTCGATACCATCAACTGGGATGGATTTATGAGAAGAATCGTACGCTTCGGCGATGAATTCTCCAGAAGGCTTAGTCATGAGCTTGAGCTTCATGGTAGAAGCATAGTCTTCCTTACCTGGGCGAACCAGAGGCTTGTATAGAGCCTCCTTGATGACCTCGATGTTATACGACTTGCCGAGCCATTCCTTAGAGTTATCAGCAACTGTTTTGACGATACGCTCATCGAGTTGCTTGAGCTTTTCCATGAGCTCATTGCCCTGCTCATTATCACTGTCGAAAGATAGATCGAGAGAATAGGAAGTTTTATTGGTCGCCTCGTCTGTGAAAGCGCTCAGACCGAAAGGGGAACGCATGAAAGGGAGTTGAATGTAAAGTTTCTTGTTTTCTGGTGCGTTAATGTATACGGTCTTTCCACCGTTCTTGTTCTTCTTCATCTTGGAGAGAATTACGGTAGAGGGTTCAAAGTGGTCATAACGCTGAATAATGTTGGCCATTGTCGGTTGCTTATATCTTCTATAGGAGATGAATCTTTAAGCAACATTTTTTTTTCATATTATAAATAAAGATGGTCAATGCTACCAAACTAAACATAATCATATTCACCATACTCGCAATAATCTTATCTGGACTTGGATACTATTTTTTTATAATGAAAAAGGATGATAAACCACCTTCAGAGAATTTGAAAACTGAATCCGCAGTAACCCGCGAGGAAATCGCCGCCGCGGAGGCCGCAGTGGCTGCCCAGGGCATCAAGATCGGCGCGCTCAAGGCTGCCAAGGAGGCGGGTGACCCATCTGCCACCGACGAGGTCATCGCGGCGCAGATGACCATATTCAATGACCTCGTGATAACCGCCGACAAGCTCGCGGTTTCCCTCATCCCTGCGACGGGGGACAAGCAAAGGAAACGCAGGTTCCCCGAGAGATGGGGGCCCGAGCCGAAGATACAGACGAGTGATATGGTGGTACTACCAGGAGGGTACGGGTATGGTAGCAGTACCCTGGCTAACTGGATAAAATATAACATGGCAAAAGACGCTATGGGAAAGCCGATCGACCCGCCAAACTATCGCCCAGCGCCACCGCCGCGTGATGACCCCGGGGGCAGACCATTCGACCCCTGCTACGTTCCCCCGGGAACTGCGACGTTTCCAGAGTTCCGCGACAACTGTAAACGTCGGCAACGTGAAGAGCGGCAACGTCGCTGTGAAGAACTCATGAGGACTGTGGGACGCGACCCATCCGCTTGCAAAGAGGTGGTCCTCTTTTAAGCACCCGAAACGTTTTAATATATTTTTTTCTCGTATTACATTAACAAATATAATGGGTCTTTTCAAAGATTGTGGATGTGGATGTGATGGTAAAAAGCAGGAGAAAAAGTTACTCATTTCTATCATGGCCGGTCTATTATTCTTTATAATAGCGAACCCCGATACATTTCGTCTCATGAGGCGCATACTTGGAAATTGGGTAGCCGGACCTAACGGATGCCCTACTACCAAGGGCCTCATGTTACACACCGTAGTTTACATTCTGATCAGTTGGGGTATGATGAACGTAAACAATGAAGCGTATACAATCCCAATTATGGGGGGTATGAAACAGCCCGAGTCTGAGCCCAAGCCCGAACCCAGGCCAGAACTTAAGCCTATGCCTAAGATGAAGTCATTACCCGAAAGGCCAGTTCGTATGGCTGACATGCCAACGCCTACTCCCGGTAAAATGGATATTGTCGGTTTTACTGATAGTGGGGCGTCTTTCGGTCATATGGATATAAACGAAGGTATTGATTTACCTGCGCGCATGAGCAACAAGGAGTCTACTTCTTGCGCATGCACAGATGGTAGTGAAGTCACTATTTCTCGTTAAAATTCTTCGTCGAATGCGAGTTCGGTAGTTTCATCGATCTTACCGTAATCACCTACACGTTTTTCAAAAAAATTAGTCTTACCATCTAGGGAAATATTTTCC
>MDSY01058416.1_pt1 | contig 12427 bp, 8 predicted proteins | sample 811131 | NCBI WGS metagenome assembly MDSY01 (sample SAMN05326643, study PRJNA326480) | marine metagenome | isolation source: seawater | place: Atlantic Ocean: South West | collected 2010
GAAGGCATGTCATGTTTGTTGGGAGGTGCACAAAAAAAAAGCAAAGACGGAATGGACGTGCGCGTGCTTCGGTAAAGGTGTCTGCGGCCCGAACTCTGGTCGAGCATGCTTCGAAGTACATGTTGGGAACCAACAGCGGGCATCCGCGCCGGAAAATAGTGTAGAGATACTGGAGAGAGTGGCAGAGCGGCGCCACAAACGGCGCAACGCACGCGAGGGAGCAGGTAATAGCCAATTATCTGATGAGATAGACCGTCATTCTTTGAGTTAATCGTGGGGATATTTGGGGATAAATTTGTGGATAAAATTTTTATCCCCAGCTAACCACGAGGCACTAGTTTTCTATTCATAATCTAATTTCACACGAACTCGTCGCTCCCTTGAGCGGGCCTGTTGGTTTCTTGTTCCCAACCCCCCCCACCCTCAACGTCTCCCATGTACACGTACGTCTCCTCATCGAGGTGTTGATGAGCTGTGCGTGCGCTGTCTTGCGCCGCGAACGAGGTGAATTTACTCGGCGAGGCGTTTGAGTAAGGCTGGTAAGTCTCGACGTTATCGTTCGAGACGTTGACGTCAACATCGCCGAGAGCCACGCGTTTGTCAGGTGCTGAGACCTCTACAGGAAGCACACTCTGCATCGCTTCCTCCGCGATTCGCATGGTTTCGGGGTCCAAGCCCTTCATCGCCAATTCGCGCGTATCAGAATCCATGGCGTTCAAAACAAGCGCGGCGTCGCGGGGCGCCAACATTCTCAGCGCCACGCGCCGCGCTCGCAACGAAACTTCCGAAAGCGCAAACGCGGCGTCGCCGGGTACGCTACGCGCCAGGTGTGCCAAGTCCCGTATCCGCATCTGCACGGACAATTGAACGGTGTGGCCTCTGCCGAGTGCACGAGGTCCCAATCGACGTCTCGACCGCAACCTTTCAGCCCCGTCCAGTCGCACGGAAACACTCGCCGACGCGTCCTCCACGTCCGCCGCCGCGGGTTTGTCGTCCCGGCCGCCTAATTTCGAACTTCCTGTGCGCCGCTTATCCGCAAAGTCGCGAAGCACCCCTTTCGCCTGGCCTCGGTACGCGTTGGAGCCTCCTGTGAAGTTGAAAGAGTCCCTCTGCATTCGTGTCACGGCGACAACCTTTTTTAATCTCTCTTTATTCGACGCCAATCCGAGTCCCGCTAACTCGGTCAGTACGTCAGGATCTCTGTCATCCCTCGGTTTCTCGCGCCGTTTGTTCCCCAACCCCAGCTCCACGTTCACGTCGTCCGCGATTTGTTTCTTGATCAGCTGCTTCATGTCCTTGTTTTTGTTGTTGTCGTCTCCACCTAGCCTTCTCTCACTTTCTGGGACGCTGAAGAACCACTCCGGGTTCTGTTCTTTTCGCCACTGCTGCGCCGAGAGCCGCGCGCGTTTGGCGTCCAGCGCCAGCGCCGGTACCGACTTCAAAACGTACGCCGCGGGTTGCAGGAAGTGCTCGAACGTTCTGAACAGCTCGAACGCTGGGGCGAACGGCTCCGGGACTAGCGCCGTGAACCGCCGAAACGTAGTCGGGTCGAGGGTATCGGGTAAGTCGTTGCGTAACGTCTTCGCGGCTTTAGCGACCAACGCGCGGACGTTTGCGATTTTTACCCGGCGGCGCTCAATCGCCGCTAAACGAACCTCAGCCGCGGATGGAACGTGCTCTTCTTCTGAGATATATCCAACCCCTTTATTGTCCTTCTCGATCTGTAATTTTTTAGCAGTTTCCTCAGCGTGCCACCGCATCAAGTCATCCAGCTCATCGGAAGCGCTTCGGTTTCTATAGGTGTTCAAACCGTCAACATCCAAAGGAGGCTTATACGTCTGGTACTCCTTTGAAAAAAACCGCGCCTCCTTCTCCTCGTCAATCGCGGCTTGTAACGTTTGCTGAACCTGCTGGTTGATAAACCGTTCCTTCTCCTCCGCGAGGACGTTTTCGTGTTGTTCCTGGATCTCAGACGAAGCCGCAGTTGAGCCGCCACCGTCCGTGCCTGTGTTCATGTTCGTGCTGTTGGTGTACCCGGAATCCGAACTGGAGTACGACCCGTAACTCGAGTCGTACGAGTTGTAGGACGACGCGAAGCTTTCGTCCGATGAGGAATCTGAGTCGTCATCCACCGCGAGCTTCAAGTTCTCCTGTTCAAGCAAAACACGTTCCACCGCTTCCCTTGCTGCGACTGACAACACATTCCTCCTCCGCCTTCGCTCCACCTTCAAGTCGTGCCTCAGTTCCTTCAAAACCACTCCCTCCACGTACCGCGCGAACCGGTCCACCACTGAGATGATTTCCGATTTCAAAACGAAACCACACCCGCCGACGTCCAGCATTTGGAACACGAAATCCTGGAACCGGGGGGATTGGGCACAGAATTTCAACAGCTGTCCGTGCGTCTCAAAGTCAGGGTCCTCCATCGTTTTCACCTTCCTCGTGTTCGGGGGATCGAACCGCACTAAATAAGGATCGGGCGCCGTCCCCAAAATCCCCATGCCAACCGTGAACTCCCGGAAGTCGATGTTCCCGTTGCCGTCGATGTCGATTAAGCTCATTATTCTTTCCTCCCACTCGCTCTGTCCAGTGAGGTGGAACATCTTTTGAAACTCGGAAGTGTCACCGGCAACGGCGTCGCCCTCCTCGCCATCGCCGTCGTCGGACGAGGACGAAATCTCGTCGTCGTTTGCATTCTTTTTCGCGTCTTCGTCGGAGTCGCTGTCGCCGTCTTTGTCAGACTCAGAGTCGGAGTCATTTTTGGAGCGTCTTCTACACACGGAAACCAAACCGTTTTTAACCATGAATCCAACCCGTACCAGAAACAATACTCTGCCTCGCCACAGTTTGTACTTGACTTCGAGATATTCGCCCCACTTGACTCGTCTTTTCCGCCGTTTGCGGCGTAAATTCTTCATAGCCTTTTGAAGCGCCCTTTCTTCCCGCGCGCTTTTGTCTTTATCTTTTTTACTTTCCCGAATGCCCAAGACTTTGAACCGGTAGTACGCGCTGTCGTCGCTGTCGTACTCCCCAGTCTCCGCTTTGTGCCTCTGCTCCATGTCGTCGAAAACAGCTTTGACTTTCATCAAGTTTAAATGCCGCTTAACTTCCTGTTCGAAGGTTACTTTCTTTCGCCGCGCGTGCCTCTGCGCTTTCAAAAACCGCTTCACCCGGTTCCGGCAGCATAAAGATATCAAGGCTAGGACGATCAACGATGTGTACATCTGCTGCGTGATGTCCGTGTAGTCGAATATACCCAGCAACGCGATATCGGGTTCAGGCGGCGGAACGGGGTCGTCGCACGGCTGCCACACTTGAAACATCGGCGGCGGCGGCGACGGCGGGTAAGTTAGGTTCAGGGTAATATCCGGCGGCGCGGGTGGGGGATGGGTTGAGGCTGGAGTTGTGAATGGCGGTAACGGCGGGGCGACCGGGCTCGGCGGTTCGTATCCATCAACAGGCACTGGGGGTGGGCTGTGTAAATACCCATGCGGCATCGACGAACTGTTCACCAGGCACCACACCACTTCCGGATCGGTGATGTTACCCGGGGGAGGTGGGGGGGAGGGTGGGGGGGGAGGGAACAACTCCACGTTCGTGGCGTTCTTGGATGTCACGTTCGTGGAGGTCACTTTCGTGTCCGACATGGTGAGGTGCTTTTGGACCGCCGCTAGCTAACCGCCGGCCCAATCCTTCTCGGTCCAACCAAGGTTCACTAACGATGCAGCACGACGGTCACCCGCGCATGTTCAGCATAGAGCTACAAGGCGTAGAGATTCACCCACGCGTCATCGCCTACGGGGGGGCAAGCCGGATGCAAGTGGCGGCGTGGCGAGTTGAACGCGCACAACGCGTGTGCCGAGTGCTGTGCCGAGTGCTGATGCGATGAGGTTGGTGGCTCGTCGTTGTTGGCGCTGAAATAAACGCTCAACGGCTTTTGCGCGCAATTTGCAAACTCAAGAATGAACTCAAGAAAGGGACAAAATCGAAATGAGATGAATTCGATGAGATGGATCAGCGCGACGCTCGAAAGCACGAGTAACACACATAACACACGTTCAACTGACTTAAAAACTATTCTTCCCAAGCTCGTGTCTCCTATGTGTACCCACTAAACGTCTCGTTATATCCATAACATCCACGTTTACTCGTTGCTGATGACCCCCTTCTCCGATACGTAAAACCCATCGAGGAACTTCCGGATATCTTTCTTCTTCACCAGGCACGCCATGTGGATCAGGGCGGCGGACTTCGACACGTTGTCGATGTCATTCCCCTCTAAAACGAGGCAGTCCTTGACCATCTCGTCGCGCGCGATCTTGACACCCGCGAGCATGTTGCACGTTCGCGTCCTTTTTTCACCCAAAAAGTTGCGAATCTCAATCTTCTCGCCCTTCGCCGGGATGTTGACGTTGACCGGGAAGTGCGCGTACACCGCGCGCATTTTGTACCGGAACCCCTTCGTGACGCCGTCGAACAGGTTGGACATATGCGAGCAGACCGTCCTGAGGCACGCCAGCCGCTTCTTGGCGGAGAAGAACATCGTCGCGATGATCACGCTGTTCTTCTTGTCGTGGAAAAGGTCGATGCGGGGGAGGTGCGTGAAGTCGCGCTGGAGCGTCCCTCGGGGACCCTTCACCACGATCTTCCGCGCCTTGAGCGTCACCTCGACGCCCTCGGGGATTTGGAGCTCGCGCTGAGCCTTGAGAATCTTCATCTTGAAGCGAAGGAGTGTGAAGGGAGACTGTGGGATGGGGAGGTGATTTGGTTAGCGAAAACCCTAGGACGAAAAACCGGATGATGCGACGCGCTGATGCTTGACGCGCGTGTTGAGACCCGACACTAGTGTGTGTGTCAGTGATTATCACTGATGTGCGGTGTATGTAACCGCACGTCGTCCACGCGTTGCGAATTCGGTGTCGTCTTGCCGTAGGAGCGCCAGTCACCGATGGAACACGTGCGGCATCGACACGAGACCCTAGTGGCGCGTTCCGATGGTCGGGAACGCGACGCGACCGGCGCTTTCAGGCACGGTCGACGTCGCAGCGACGCGCGATGGACACCGTGGAAAGCCGTGGATAGCAGGTAATGTCGGGATGTTTCTCACCTTGCTCGCTTACACGTCTCAAGCGCGTTTATAAAGGGCGAGGAAAAGGGAGTTCATCGGCTTTTCTTCGATGGTCGGCGAGTCGAAGCGCAAAAAAAGCCGAGTTTTTGGCAGCATCGCTTGAGTCATTAAAACCTCATTTATGCCGTTCTGGCCCATACCCACAATTGCCAAAACGTTTGCGTGCAAATCGAGTCGCGACTTTCCTCGTCAAAATCCGCAGCGCCTGTCCGTTCGCCATCTCCACCATGGCTGAAGAGGAGCCCGAGGAGCTCCCCCCCTGTTTGTGGGAGACCAAGAACGAAGAGGGCGAGTGGAGCGAGGGTACTGTGGATGAGGGGTTCCCCGTGGGCGAGGTACGTGACCGAGATGATGACTCTTTCAATGCGCTTCCAAATTCGTCTCCTTCCCCTCCTCTCCCTTGACTATATGCTGACCTGTTCCTCTCTTCCACCCCAGGGCCGCATGACGTTTCCCAACGGCGACGTGTTCGAGGGCACTTACGTCAAGTCCATGATCCCCGACCCGGTCGCGGTGGCGGAGGCGGAAGCCGCAGCCGCGGCGAAGGCTGCCGCGGATGCGGAGGCGAAGGAGGCTGCGGGTGAGGGCGATGCCACAGAGGGTGACGCTGCTGCACCCGAGGGCGACGCGGAGGAACCTGATGAGCCCGAGATTCCGTTGATTCCAACCTCCATGCGCCAGGGCAAGGGCAAGTACGTGTTCAAGCCCCTTACCGAGGGCGAGGGTAACGAACTGTCGGGGGGTTGGTACGAGGGCGATTTCGTGGACAACAAAAAACACGGCGCCGGCGAAAAGACGTTTCCGGACGGGAGTAAGTACATAGGGGCATTCAGTGAGGACGCGATGCACGGCGAGGGCGAGTACACGTACGCGAGCGGAGACATCTACCGAGGAAACTTTGAAAAGGGAAAGAAACACGGCGACGGTTCGTATTTCTTCAAGAAGAGTTCATCGACGTTCGTGGGGTCATGGAGCGAGGGGAAATTCACAAACGGCGAGTGGGTGTATTCGGACGGTTCGTCGTACTCGGGTTATTTTTTGGATGGCAAACCTTCAGGCGAGGGGACGTACACGTGGGCCTCCAACGGTAACACGCAGACGGGGGAGTGGCAAAAAGACGGCGCGTTTACAGGGGGGGTGATTAAAGCGGGAGTGTAAGTGAATTGAGAATGTGAATTAAGAATGATTATAAATACCTCATAGAATGAATGTATCACTCCTACCCAACCTATTGCCTCTCTAACACCTTCGTCAACCCTTCCAGCGAGTACTCAAGAAACACCTCATCCACCTCCCCCATGACGTGCTTAACGTTCTCCCCCGCGAACTTCCACCAGTCAACGAAGAAATCCTTGATCACGCCTTTGAGGTATTCCAGCTTGCCGAGGTTCTTTTTCGCTTCCTTTACGATTGAATCTTCGTTCGATAATATACCCTTCCACTCGTTACTCAAAAAGCTCTCAACGTCAGGTTCTTGCATTTTAAGCTCCTTTAATCCCTTGACTAGAGTGGCCTGTTTCACTAAGGACATGGACTCGGTGAGTAAAGGGTCAACAAGTAACGCAAACTTTCGCGGCGTTTTCTCGTCTGCGTCAAACGCGAACCGAATCGAAATGTTCGCCTTTACTGAACGTTGGCCGATGAACTCCTTCACTAACGCCAGAGGAGTGACGCCATCAGACCAAAACCTTAATTCGCCCTCCTTGCCTGATACCCGTAATTTTGTTTTCAACAGAACGTTCTCGAAGTCGTACGAAAAGACGTAGGAAGTGCCCCTGGCGTTTGAGGGAATACCGCGCCCTCCGTTAGTCTGGAAAGATTGCGCTCCGCCGTCCTCGTCTCCGTCGCCAAACAGCCCCCCCACCGCCGTTGGGTTGGGCGGTTTCGAAGGAACCTCATCCAAACACTCGAACGTCCACTGGTGCGCATCCTCTAGAGTGAACGACCCAGTGATTGTTAGAATATTCAATGCCCTGTTGTCGCCCAAAACGGCAGTCGAACTGTTTTGACCCGAAACCGACGCGTTACCTGATTCTAAACCTTCAAACCCAACCTGTCGCCTTCGGTGCAAACACAGCGGCTTTACGTCTTTCGTGACTTCGACGCACGTTTTCGGGTTCCGAAGCGGCACGACTGAGGCTTTTATCGTACCCGCCCGTCCTTCAACGCAACGCATTTCGATTTCGAACCGGTTCTGGTTCGCAGAGGGGAGGCGGTACAGCGCAAGCGCTTGCGCGCTTTTTCCGCCCGCCGCCATAGAGGCGTCGAGCGGCGTCCGCGAAACGATGGAACCAGCCGCGGTGCTACCGGAAGAGGCATCAGCAGTAGGAATGTTTGAATTAGACGCGGTAACATCCTGCGCACTCCCGGAAATCCCGCCTGCCCCGTACTCGTCCAGCAGATCCACGGCGACGTCCGAAAACACCGCCACGGCTTCCATGGCGACGGGCGCTTCCAAGGTCAACTTATGAGTAGCCGAGTGACTGTCCAGTTTGAATCGCGATAGAATGCTACAAGCTCCGTCCGCGGCGATCAAATCACCCGACCGTGATTGATACGCAGTCCTTTGGGTTTCAACCTCCTTCTCTAAGCGGTCAATCTCCTCTGTCAAGTTGTCCACGCGTTGCTGGTCCTTGAGCCGCCGGACGCCCAATTGCGTGTCGTCGAGCTGCTCGCCCATCGCGAACCCGTCCGCTGATGTGCTATCAGCGCCAGGTCGAAACGCGATGACCTTACCACTGTACGTGTGCGCGATTATCTCGTTGAACGGAGTAGTGACACACCCGTGTCGTAGTGTTTGCACCGCTTCGCCTACGTTGACTTGCCCCGCTAAAATAGGATCGCCGTGCTCATCCAGACTATACACTTCTATACTCCCATCGTCCCGTCCCACGACGACGTCGTTCACGCCGTCGCCGGTGAGGTCGCACTCGCCGTGAATCGCAGTCACCGCGCCCGAGTTTTTGGTTGGAGTGTCAATCACCCAGCCCCGCTGCACGGATTCGCCGTCTAGGAATAGTTGGCCTACGCTTCCCTGCTCGGTGCCGAATAAGACTTCTCTGCGCCCCGCGTGCTGCTGGTTTGGAACTTTTGATTTTTGAGAAGACCCGGCTCCCGTCGCCTGCCTCCGCAGCTCATCATTCTTACTGCAGCAATGCACAGTGGTCGCCGCGCCGGGCACTGCGGCTTCGTAGTACAAGTCGCCGCCCTGCACGACGCGGATGAATCGATCGCGGCACGCCAAGATGGGATTCTTCTCCCCGTCCAACACCACCGCCGCGTGCGCGACATCCGCGATGTAGTCGTTCGATTGAAAATAGTGCACATCCGCGCAGTCCACGTAGTGGTTGCTGACGTACTTTCCGGTGGCCCAGATGTTGGTGTGGTCCACGTGGATGTCCGAAATGGGCTCGGTTAAATTCGTGGAAAACTTGAAAAACTCCTTGCCTTTTTTGTTAATGCCGCGAACCGTGGTGCCCGACGAGACGAAGATCTTGTCCTCCTGCCCGGGGGCGGTGCCCAGGGTTAGGGAGGAAATAGGCTCACCCCCAAGCGGGGTTTTAAACACAAGGCTCCTCGTCTCCTCGCCCTTCCGCATCCCAAACGCCTGGATCATGCCGTCCGCATCTCCCAACACGATCTTGTTTTGCCGCTTGCCTTTGCTTAAAGGAAGCACTTCCATCGTGCCTCTTTCCGCCTGGCCGGTCTGCGTAATATCCGTACGGTCGAACGTGAGGAACGACATCGTGGCAGGTGCAATACGTCCCTCCCGTATGCACCACGTCTCTGTCTCGTCCAGAAGCCGTCCACGCAGGCGACGCGCGGCGCTTTGATTACATGATTTGAAATCAACGCCTGTTGTTGACTTGAAGAAACAAAAAGTGAAACTGGCGCTAAGATTTACTTTCAACTATATGCCGTCTACTTCTTCGCGAACAATCCCTGGTACAAATACACGGCTAGGATCGAAAACGACACCACGAGTGCGCCGACGTAGTTATAAATCCCCCCAGACGCGTTGGCCAGCGCATCCACATCCGGGTTCAGAGCCTGCGCCGCCGAAAACGTGTACACGGTCATCGCGTCGATTCCCGCGATTGCGAGCGCGATTGATAAATTCAGCTTCTTAAAAGTTCCGCCCCCGAGCCGTCCCCTTTGCGCCGCGTCCAGTAACACGAACTGCGCCGGTGCGAGCATGAACACGGTGCCTAGGCCGAACGCGCGTTGGATGAACTGCGACGAGGGGGTGTATTCGTTCACGATCGCCAGGGGAGATAGGGGGGAGAACGCGAATGACCCGCCGACGATCATCGAGGCCCAGAAGGAGAGTTTCAAGTACCGTTCCAAATACCCGCCCCGCTCAGTGGCGCTTCCTAAATCACACACCACACTCCAGTCCTGTTTCACCCGCTCCAACGAATTTCCGAACCCGCCGCCATACTTGATGATCGTATTAGCGGACACCAAGGCGGTGGGGGCGAGGGTCAGGATGATGCCGGCTACTGCGGCTGCGCTCGGCGCGGGAGACGCTCCGGTGACCGAACCAGCCGCGAACGCGCCCGCGACGCCCAGCGCGTTGCTTAACGAATAGAGCACTACCGCTAACGCTAATCTCTGGTACGTCGCCGAGTCTAGTATTTCGTTCTTCGCAGCATCCGCTAGCACGTACAAAGCGCACAAAGCAATCAACGCGAAGCAATCCGTACCCACGAGGTTGCTGAAGTGTTGGACGTCGGCGATTTGAGTGAAGTTTGATGGGTCGGAATGGGAAACTCCGAACTGTTCAAGGACCGGCTCGGTGTTGACGAACGCGGGGATCGTGGGCACGGCGAGAATTAAACCGGCGGCTTTGAACTGCGTAGCGTCGAGTTCAGTTCCCGCGGGAGGTTTTGGGGGGGCCTTTGGCTTGGACTTCGTTAAGCCTTGGAACAACGCGGAAGGTGTCGTCATGGATGAGCATCGCCTTTCGGATGTGCTCTGTTTCGCCTTCGCCAACGCACGTCGTTGGGACTGTCCGGTGGACCACTGGCCGGTCGTACAACGCGACGCGCCTAGCGCACTCGCGTACATCTGACACGTATGCGAAGAGCTCCCCGGAACCGGCGTCGTGTGGTGCGTTGTGCGAGGCGACGGTTCGAGAGTTGGATAAATACTCGTGGCTCAGACGTCGTGACGTGGCGAGTTTCACGAGCAAATTGCTATTTTGTTAGTTTGGTCCCGAACGAGGTACAACTCTGGGCGCGCGCTTCGCGCCGCCTGGAAGCGTCGCGATGAACCTGGCGCGCGGCAAGGAGCTGGGCATCACGCGCAAAGTGGACGCCGGGACGTTCCGTTTGACAAACCCTCCATCGGAATGGTACGAAGGCCCTCGGCTGGATGGGGGGACAACAAGAAACGGGGACGAACCTGGTGATGCACATGAAGCATCTACCTCACTTGGCGCATCACCCGACACAGGAGACGCATCATCCCCCCCATTGGACCTTGCGAACTGGATGTCCCACCTGTCCCACCACTTGCTGGACACCCCCCTTCACAAGGTCCGTTTAATCGGAAGCCACGACGCGGCGAGTTACAAATTGAGTTCGTCTAAGATGGGCGCGCTCCCGAAGTGGCTGCGCACGGTGCATTCTTTTACTAACGGCATCGCCACCGCGCCGTTCACGGGAATCATCATAAGGTGGGGCGAAGCGCAACACGTGAATATATACGAACAGCTTCGGTTGGGTGTCCGGTACCTGGATCTGCGCGTGGTTTGCGAGAGTAATGGTGATGGTGATACTCCTAATGCTAATACGTTCCACGCCGAGCACGGCATGGCCGGCCCTGATTACCGGGAAATCCTAAGCGACATAAGACGGTTCCTAGACTCACACCCAAACGAAGTAGTGCTATGTGACTTCAACCACTTCCACCGGTTCACATCCAAGCAGCAGCACTTCGAATTTATCGATTTATGCGAGCATTATCTTGGCGAGCACGTCGCGCCGCTTGCGTTGCGACGAGCGTCCGAATCAGGACAAGGAACCTTGACGTACCGCGAGTGCTTGCGATCCAACACCCGGTGCCTTATTTTTCATGGGGGGTGGGACCACGTTGGGGTAGCGCGGAAAGCCGTGGAAGCGGGGTGCTGGGGCAGGTCAGTGAAGGATTTGTGGTCGCCGTGGCCGATGGCGAACTCACGACGCGAATTAACCGAGCGCTTTGGAAAATTAGACGTAGACGGGAAACAAGCGCGCGGGTTTTTCGTGCTCCAGGGGGTTGTCACGCCGACTATGAGCAGAGTCGTGTCAGGGCTTACCTTGCCCAACACCTGGTTCCGAGGCAGAAAATTAAAAAATGTTGACAATGTGCAGGGACCGTATGAGCAAACAGTAAAAAACCTCTCGCCGCGTCCCAAAACGCTTCGCCAGCTGGCGGAGCGCGTCACGCCGTTGGTGAGCGAATTGGTGGTCACTGGCAAAGTACACGCGATGTGCGTGGTGATAGTGGACCACGTTGATTTAGCGGACGTACGAGGGATGTTGCTGGCGGCGTATCCGCGTAGATGAATATTATTTTGGGTGACATTTTGGGAAACAATGTTTTGCAGACAATCCAATCGCGCACTCGTCTCTTCTAGTCACTCATTGCTACACGTACACATAGTGTCACTTGTGTCGTCACACCGTGCCGGCATCCCTGAGAATCTGAACAATCGCCGCGTGTTCCCCTTGAGCGACGTTAGAAATGGGAGTCCTTGATACGGACAGCGGTGTTATGCCGTTCTTCCTTGCCTTGTTGACGTCCGCACCCAACTCGATCCGCGCTCGCACCACCGACTCGTGACTGGCAAAAGCGGCGATAAACAGTGGCGTCCCGTTAATCCCTGCCTTGTTGACGTCCGCGCCCGCTTCGATCAGCGCTCGCACTACCGCCGATTCGTGGCCGTTTTGAGCGGCCATAAGCAGCGGTGTCATGCCGTCATCCGCCGCCTTGTTGACGTCCACACTTGCCTTGATCCGCGCCCGCACTACCGCCTCGTTGCCCTTTTGAGCTGCGACGTACAGCGGCGTCGCGCCGTTATCCGCTGCCTTGTTGACATCCGTACCCAACTCGATCAGCGCCTGCACCATCACCTCGAGGGCGAATTGAGCGGCGGTGTACAGTAGCTCATCATCGTCACGCGGGCAGCCATTCGCGCGCGCCCACAGCAGCACATTGAGGTGCCCGCCCTTAGCCGCCGCAGTGCACGTCAGCGCGTCCCACGGCGTGTCGTTCTTGCGCAACTCCTTCAACTCTTCGAGCTGTCCGCTCGTC
>MDSY01108880.1_pt1 | contig 12424 bp, 13 predicted proteins | sample 811131 | NCBI WGS metagenome assembly MDSY01 (sample SAMN05326643, study PRJNA326480) | marine metagenome | isolation source: seawater | place: Atlantic Ocean: South West | collected 2010
TAGCTTGTCTATAAAATTCCGCTAAGTCATCTCTTGTTATGTATCCAGTACCAACATTATCAAAATTATTTTCAAACCATGTTCTAACCATATCATAATCATTCCAGGATGCTAATAAAACATCTACAGCACCTTGTACGTCTCCCCCATCACCATATATAGCAATTCTGCGATGGTCATCGTTAAATAGTTCAGTTTCGCCATTCTTTAAATCTGATGCAAGCCTTGCAAAAAGTAAAGATAATTCAATCTTATCAGGATAATTTCCGCTATCTCCTGTAAAAATAAAAAATGCTATAGAATCTTCTAACTTACTAATAGCGCGGTCTCTTTTATCAAGATATTCTTGTGAAGCGTCGCCGCCTGGTGATAATTGGTTATCATAACAATATTTAACATTAGAGTTACCAATGACATTAACAGCTCTACTCCGAAGTTCTGGTACTTTACATTTCAATTGTAAAACCATTTTTGCAATATTTTTGAAAAAGTCTTTTTCTTGTGGTAATCCAGATAAATCTTTTACTGCCCAAGAGTCTTGACCTCTAAATATGTATCCAATTTTTTTATCGGACTGGTTTTCAGTTATTATGAAATGTGCTTCTTGACTAATATTCCATCTTTTACAAAAGCCGCCTCCTAATTCCCATGCATTACACGTAGGGTCATTAGTACATATTGAACTACATCCAGCTGGTTCTTGAGCAGCCGTATCAGTTGATTGTCCCAAATCTGTACCACCATCGATTCTACCAAAAGTTTCTTCGTCATTACCTGATGGTAAATTCGGATTCATACCATAAGGACGTTTTACAAGAAGAGCAAATTCAGCAAAATGTAAAAATGCATATCTTGATTCTTTAAATTTTGCTAAACTAACTATTTCATCTGAAGACTCGGGTAATTGTTCTGTATCAATAAAAGATTTTACATTATCTATATTAGAAGAACCGATATTTAGTTTTATTTTGACAAAATAACTGGTTAGACTAAACAATATTATAATGGCAACTATTGTCAACAACATTACTTAAAAAAAGATTTTTTTTTGTTTTTGTGTTTTTTTTTATTTTTGTTTTAAATATACATATTTTTGAATACTTCAACAGAATATACAGGTATACCAAGACCAACGGCTTTCTTAGATTTACCAGATAATATTGTAGGATCCTTGCTAATTACGGCAAATGTTTTACTGGTTACAGAATTAGATACTTCTCCACCATTTTCAAGTATAAGTTTCATTAATTCTTCATCTTTTCCGCCAGTAAATACTAATGATTTGCCATATAGCTTACCATCCTTTTTATGTACAGGATCATTTACTGCCAAAGAATCTCTACCTCTATTTTCATATTTCAGTCCAATATTATTGGCGAATTGTTTGAATCTCTCTAAACCTTCTACAAATTGAGTTGCAGTTTTTGTAGAAAATCCTTGTACAGATTTAACAGATTCAATTAATTCGCTTTCATTATCGTCTTTGTTCAAAATATCTGGATATTTCTTGAAGACTTCCCTAATCTTTTTCTCACCTAATCCACGACCAAATGTGCCAGATAAACCCATTATTTTTTCAATAGGCACTTTCGCATAATTATCTTTCTTAATATCTTGAATACCATTGAAAATTTTCGCCGAAGATTTTTCTTTAAATCCCTCAATATTGCGAATATTTTCAATATTCATTGAAAATATGTCTGGAATTGTCTTATAGCCCGCATTACTAAATTTTTTCAAATTACCACTACCAAGTCCATCAACTCCAATACCACTGAAGAAAGCAAGTGCTAGTTTTTCACGAGATTCATCATCTTTTGGAACTACTATATCAACCTTAGTCGCTGTCCACTCATATTTTCCTTCTGGCATGGCAGCCGTTTTTGCAGGTTTTATTACCCTTTCAATATAAGGAATCACATCACCACGGCGGACCACCTCAACTATCGCACCTTTACCAATCATGTTTGATTCAATAAAACGTCCATTTTGTCCAGAAATATTTGACACAGTTACACCACCAATCTGAATAGGTTCAATCTGAACAACTGGTTTTTTTAAACCATGTTTACTTGTAGTCCATGTTACTCCAGTTACTATTGACTCTTTTGTTTGGTCTGATAACACCATTTTGAAAGCAACTGAATGTTTTGGATTACTATTTTCTCTTTCAAAAATACCATCTTGACTAATAATAATACCATCAATCGAATATTCTTCTTCTTTTCGCCAATTTTGTAGAGTATTACTTGCTTTTTCAACACTCATAGTCTTAATTTTTTCATTATGAACAACTTCAAAACCATTCTTTAAAGCAAATTCCATCTGGTCTGAAGGGCATAATACAGGAGAAATCACTTCATATACCACAAAATGGGTATACTTTAATTCTTCCTTCTGTATTGTTTTTCGTGTTACTAAACCACTTACCATATTACGTGCATTTGCTTTTTCAGATGAAAACCTATTCTCAAAATCATAATCTTTTATTATTAGTTCTCCACGAACAACAAATTCGCCCGCCGCCGCGTCTCGAGCCGGGATTGTTGAAATGTGTGGAATTAAATGACTAATATCTTGACCAACACTTCCATTTCCACGAGTATATAATTTTTGTTCTTTTTTGGATTTTACAAGTAATGCACTAACACCATCAAGTTTGGCACTTACAACATAAGGACCGTTATACTTCAACAACCACTTATCAAGAGACTCAGGCTTAACCTTATCCATTGATGGCATAAAGACCGGTAGACTGACCTTTTTACGTGATTTTACTGGAGCACCAATTTCTTTTAGAACTGGATGGTCGGGGGCAATTTCCTCAACATAATCTCGCAAAATATCAAATTCAGTATCTGTCATTATAGGCGTAGAATTATAATAAGCATCACTCGCACGACGAATTAACTTAACTATATCTCCTAAATCCATATTCTTATAATTCTGATCAAATTGATTACCAGTATATTTCATTTTTTTTTGTGGTCTTGACTTATCACCTAAAGTATCTTTCTCTAATTTAAAATTAGAATCATTTTTTTGTAATACATCGTTCCCACTTTTTCTTTGAATAGGTGTTTTATATTCCAACTCAAGAAAATCAAATATATCTTTTTCTTTTTCGAAATTTATCGAAACATCTGGAGTAAATCCATGTTCATTTAAAGAATACCCCATCTTCAAAGCTTCTTTTCTCATTACAATATTAAATGCTTTTGACCCAGTAAAATATAATAATGCGAAGGCATACTCTTTTGGTGGACTATATAAGAAATCGATTCTCCTTGGAATACTATCTTCTTTACCTAATGTTCCAACTATAAGAGCTTTTTTTTCACCTTTAGCTAAATATTCTAAAATCATATTGGCATCAAATATATTTTCGAGAAATTTATAGAAATATTTTATATCATTACTTGTGAATATAATATCAATATCACCAGAAGATAAGGCACCTCTTCTATAACTTCCTACAATTTCGGCACGCACGTCGCCGCCGTCGACGAGTAAATCTTTTACAATATTTTGAATAACTTTGTTATATTCATCAATTTCTTTTCTTGGTATTCTTTTTTGGATATCTTCAAAATATTTCAGTCCTATTTTTTGCTTATTATTCAATAAATCTTGATTTGCTCTTAGTTCATCAATAGATTTTACTTTTTCAGTCAACATTACGGCTTTTTTGGGACCAACACCATATATCTTAGAAAATTGATGTAAAGGGTTTGATTTCTCTTTCTCAATTGCTTCAATCTTTCCAGTTTCTACAAGACTGTTTAATTTATCCAATATGGTTTTACCTATTTTTGATGTATTTTTTAATTGGTCAACACTATAAATATCTTCTTCTTTTGTTAGAATAACATCTGATGCTGATTTGTATGCTCTTGCCCTAAATATATCGCCCTTATTTTTTGAAATCTCTTCAAGCTCATCTAAAGCATTTACAAATTCCGAATTCCATACTTTTTGATTAGCCATATTATTGTTTTGTCTTTTTATTAAAACTCTAAATGTTATTCATTTTTATACATGTTTCTTAATTAAATCGGTAATTTTACACCATAACGATGATGAGCACTGTGACAATTTGAACACAGAATTACAAAATTATTTAATGTGTTATTTGTCCTATTGTGATCAATATGATGTATTTCATGTGGAGTCATATTATTAAAATCCTGTTTACACAAAAAACATTTGTTGTTTTGAATTTGTAACATTATTCTTTTACCCCGTCTTTTATCAATGGATGTACCAAATGAAGGTGATGTAAATGATGATGAAATATAAATTGTCAAATACAGAAAAACACATAGGCGCATTTACCCTTATAAATAATATAATTAAAATCTTCAAGTACGATAATTTAAGGTGGAGAGCTTTTTAGAAGAAGATCCCTTTTTATATTTGCTTGCTTTGCTTTCATTATCTTAAGACTAAAATCATCAGCCCCTTTTGGTGAATTACCATTCAATGTTGAAGAATAGTTAGGAATTAAGTTTTTCTTTGCCTTTTCAAGAAGTTCAGTACAAGTTAACATATAAATATACACTTTTTTTATATAACTTCTAAATTAAAATACAAATTAATTAATAAGATTCCACCTATTAGTCCATTGTCATATTCCCCACCAAATAATTCTGCAAACCCTATTCCAAGTGCTAATATTATTGACCGTCTTAAGGCATAAACTGTAAATAAAACCATCAAACTTCCCTGAAGTGTTTTTTCATTCCAAATAAATATCTTATTTGACAAACCTGTTGTTCTTCCAACCATTGCTGCCGCCGGGTCTGATATAAAAAAGGGTAATGCTTTTTGATATACTTCCGCAGAATTGTTAGCATTTTGAACAGACCATATAAATAAAAACATAAGCCAACATTTTATACCAGTATCTTGTATCAAACTTTTACCACGTTTTTCTATACCTAAAGACATTGTTGGTAATATATTTCGAAAAATACTAAAAAAACCAATTACTATATAAGCTATTGTTATTGGCTCTAATGATAAAGCCAAGCATCCTACTCCCATATGTACTAATTTTCTACAAAATACATTCCATATTTTTGGACTGTTCGGATTAATTGAATAATTTTTAGTTAATATTATATAGAGAATTATACAAATACCCATAAAAGCATCCATTAGACTGAGACTGGTATCCTTATTTAATATTATGTTCCAAATCAAATAAAAATACAGACTCGCACACGCAAATTCACGGTCTTCTTCACAATCAATTCGATGTAAAGCGTATGCACTTATACTACTTATTAAACCGACTTGACAAGGAAACATATCAATAGACACAACTCTAAAAGCTATTCCAACAATCCAGAATAAAGCTACAAGTATCTTAAGATAGGTTGTAATTCTTGTTTTTCCAAATAAAATTGGTAAGGTTACTATTCTATCTGACTTATCTTCTTCTATATCATTTATATCAAGAAGTATTTCTCTTATGAGTATTAATAATGAAAATGGAAGACTTATTATCAATGCATTAGACGACTCTGAATGTTTTTTCACAAAAACATATATTGGAATAAAACACACATACATGGCAGTTGATACATTCTTCATAAAAGGTATTGGTTTTAGGATTGGTGTATAAGCTGTAACAAGACAATATGTACAAAATGCACCCAATGGATAAGTCACATTGAGCGTCTCACTCAGGAAGCTTAACAATATATTCAAACCAATATAAATTATCCCAAATATAGTTGTTAAAATACCAAGCTCTTTTTTATTTAATCCAATTTTTTGAGGTTTATGTTTATAGTCATTCTCAAAATCATAATAATTGTTTATTAACATGCCATAAATAAACCCAACACACGATAAGTTCAAAAAAACTATATCATCATAGTCCAATTGATTCCAATAATTATAACATAATGGTAAAAATAAAATAAATAAAAAGGGAATTCCATCAATTCTACTTGACACCACAAACTGATTCACTTTTTCCAAAAGTACCTTCTTTGTAATCATTATTCTTATTTAAATAGTCATATCTTTACCTTTTATTCGTATCTTATGTTACTTCCTCACTTCATCATCTTAATGAGGCGAACAAGCTGAAAAAAAAATGATCTATTTGTGGGTCTCATTAAGATTGTATAGCTAAAAGGTAACTCGACAATTAACACTTCAAAATGAATTTAGAAACAACAAAATTGCCAAAAGATGTAATAGGCGAAATTAGACAATTTATTGTTCCACATCCATTGACACTTGTGTTCAAAGAGGGATTATCTTGGATAATTAATATGAAAACTATTAAAAAAGAATTAACTTATAACGAATTTTTAGGAATACAATGGGGAAGTTCTTGTGATTATTATTATCTTCGTTCTCCCATTAAACATGTTATAAATACTAAAAAACATAAAGAATTAAAATTGTTTCATATTTTGAATAAAATGTTAAACAATAGCAAACTTTGACTTTAATCTTTATTATATGAAGGAGTATAGGTAGGTTCTGGTGTCGGATTATATGTTGGTATCGGACTAGGAATTGGTGTTGGACTATAACTAGGTTTAACTATTGGTTTTTTTGAGGGAATTGGACTTGGAACGTATGAAGGAGCATATGATGGCTTCATTATTGGCTGTTTTGAGGGAATTGGACTTGGAACATATGAAGGACGATAACTAGGACGTGGTGTCGGATTATATGTTGGAATCGGACTTGGAATTTGTGTTGGCTTATAACTGGGTTTTGGTGTTGGTCCATAACTTGGTGTTACACTAGGAGAACATGTTGGTCCATATTCATCAAACATTTTGTCACACGTAGGTGACTTTGATGATGTCGGTACATATGTTGGATTTTTTGATGGTTCATTTGTTGGTTCGTGGGTTGGATGATAAATCAAATCATGACCTGCTTTTACCATTTCTATATTTCCTTTAAAATTTACTATGAAATATAGAAATTGTAAGAATCTCATAATATTAATAATAATACTGATAACAGCTTAAATCATTTTCTAATATCATTTTTATATTTAGAAATCATATAATCATATACTATAATTCCGAACAGCAATAATGGCGTCACCTCTCTAGCCTCCTCTTACGAGGCTTGACGAAGACCTCGTCATCGCTGTCGTCTGACGACGTTGTTGTAGATATACGTTTCAAGGCCTCGGGCTCGAGGCCACCGCAATAATAACTATAACTAAAAAAACAGCAACTCCAATTCCTATATTAGCCTGAAGACTGTACCCTCTATAATTCTCTTTTACCTGTAACAAGTCGGGACAAAAGAAAAACAACATAACTAAAATTGCGACTAAAAATCCAAATAATGTATTTTGATGCATATTATTTATAAGTATCTATTATATTTTTGAACACAAACCGTTGGTTTATTTGTTTTAGCTTTAAATGCTGCGGGATCCCACTCTCGGTCGTGTTCAGAATTCGGTGCAGCTGGTCCTGTATAATTTCTATTATTATAGTTCCAAATTCTTTGACTACCTAATTTAAAGGGGGGATGATTTGATGCTTTATACCAAAAAACTTGATCTTCTATACGATTGCTTTTTGCATTATTATTAATAACAAGACATTCATAATTTTCAGTACATTGATCCATAACAGCACAAAAAACTTCAAAACAGGGAAACATACCGGCATAACAATCATAAAGACGCTTTCTATTTTGAACAATATTTTCTCTTAATATAAATACGTAATCAATATTTGTTCTTAAATTTGGAGGAATGCCAAGGGCATATTGCATTGTAATAATAAAAAACATCTTAAAATGTCTACCATTCATGAATAAGGAGCGAACATGTTTCGATTTTGTCCAAGAATTATCATAAAGGCAATCATCAAGTATAAGAAATGCACTTGGATTAATATTATGTCCTCCTATTTGCTTCTTTTTGTGTAATAATTTCTCTTGCCTCATTAGAATACGTTGTATTATATCTTCGCTGTATTCGTTGTGAATAAATATTGGAGGTACCATATCACCATAAAAACAATTAGCAGCTTCAGTTGCAGATATAACAGTTCCAACTGGAATTTTTTGGTGGTGCCATAGAAGATCTTTACATAGGAATGATTTACCTGTATCTCTTTTTCCAATCATAACAACAACCTTATCAGCTGCAATTGAAGACATATCAAACTTCTTCAATTGTAATCTCATGGCTTAGTATTGATCTTGTAATTTTTTTAAAAATTGGATATTGAACGAAAAATTTTGTAAAAAAATGATAGTATAATAACTATAAATTATTAGTTAAATAGTAACTAATAAAGGAAAATATGAATGGTGAATTATTAAGAAAAAGCTCAATCAATATCCTTTCCGAAATTTTAAACGATGAATATATTACTCGAAATTTAGAACGTGGAATTTTTAATTATACAATTTGGCGTTCTAAGAAAAGACATCAACCGTGTATGTGGGATAATAAACTATTTGCCGATACATATAGAAATAAGTTAAAACAAGTTTGTGCAAACCTAATACCTAATTCATATGTTGGTAATGTGTCTTTAATTAAAAGATTGAAAAATGGAGAGTTTAAACCACATGAAATAGCTTTTGCCAATCCATGTGTATTATATCCTGAAAGATGGGAAAAAATAATTGAAGAGAAAAAAAAACGTGATGCCGCAGTTTCTGAAATTGATAGCTCTATTGCAACCGAGCAATTCAAATGCGCAAAATGTGGTGGAAATAAAACAACATATTACACAATGCAAACCAGATCCAGTGATGAATCAGAAACTATTTTCATAACATGTCTTGGATGTGGTAGGAAATGGCGCAAATAGATATTTACTTATCGTAACTATTATGAATACGGATAATAGTATAAAATCAGTAGTAAAAGATTTAATAAAAGAATATATAAAACCAAAATATCCTATTTACAGAGTTAAATATGTACATTCTTATGTTGCAGGTTCTTCTGAAGAAGATTATATGGATAATCCCGAACCCCCATATAAAATACGTTCGAGAGTTGTATCAAGATTAATGGAATGTAAAATGTGTAGTACAATCTTTGATACATGTCCACACGGTTTCAAAAAAATGTGTATACATAATCGTAGTCATTGTATTTTTCCGGATACTATAAATGAGTTTTTTAATAATGGCTATGTTGCAGACCACGAAGATGGTGTAGACCATGTTACAATTATTCAAATAGAAAGAGTGGCCTAAGCATAACATTCATTACTACAAAGATATAATCCAGAATATCCAATCATTTTCCATGGATATAAAACCTTATTACATAAATAACATCTAAAATCAACATATTCACAAATATTTAAAATTAACTCTCTTGGCAAATCCTTTTTTTCTGTTAACAAATCAGCTATATTTCTTTCTAATTCTTTCTGTTTTTCGATATTGCTAAATTTAGGAATATCTGGACTTATATTACCATTTGCACGAATACGCAATGCTCTCATAAAAAAACGTTGGCGTTTTACATAATATAAAGTACTATCTAAATAAGTTTCACTATGTAATGTCTTTTTTTTGGAATATTCTTTACTATTATTAAAACGTAATCCATATAGTTTTGCTGATTCAAAAGAACAACATGCTATTCGGTCATTTAATCCACCATTCTTTGACCATGGAGGTGTAAAAACAATACCCGCTTTTTTCTTGTTATTACGTATTGGGAATTGTTCACAAGTCTTTATTACATCTATATCCAATTTGTCAACGTATAGTAAATCTGGTCTAAGAAATAGATATGCATCATCTTGTCTTTTTATCGCAATTTCGCTTATAATTCTTAAACTATTCAATTGACATAATAAATTTTTTAAACTTTTATATTGAACAGTTTCATTCGTGTGACCCCATGGGTCACCATGACTTATATAATCTTCAATTCTTATAGAATTCAAAAAATTTTCTTGATTTGTTACTTTTATTGTAAGATTTTTTCCAGTTTCTTTTGTTACTGATTTTAGTAAATTTAAGTCACTATTGTGATCCAATTTTGCTTTATTTTCACCAGAACGTTCGTTCGTTAATTCATTCAAATCATAAGTATGGATATATATTTGAAATGGTATATTTTCATCATTCAAAGGTTTAAATATGTTTTTTTTTAAAGATTTTATAGTTTTCTTTAAACTTCTTGTTAATCCATAAAATATTATTGTTACTGGCATAAAATATTTATATGAAAAAAAAACCATAAAAATGATTCAAAAACTGTTCACAAATGCTAACCGCAAAAATGGCTCTTGTAATTGATTGCGAAACAACTGGTTTACCTGTCATCGGTGGTGGTGGCCATTTTCTTCCACCGAATGAAACCAAATATTATGAATGTTCACGTTTAATAGAGCTGGGATATGCTATAATATCAAAAAAAGACAATACTTTAAATATCAAAAATCAAAAATCGATGCTAATACTTCCAGACAATTATGTTATCAAAAACTCAAATATACATGGTATTGAACAAGATATGGCTATTGAAAATGGAAAACCAATTAATGAAATTTTTGATATATTCTCAAAAGACTTAGATAAAGTCCATACTGTTTTGGCTTATAATGCGGATTTTGATGTAAATGTTTTGCTTTCTGAAGCGTATCGTTACAAATGTTTTGACTTTATCAAAAAATTTAAACAAAAAAAATTTATTTGTGTCTTGAAACTTGCAAGGAAAAAACTTAAGCTTAAGAGTTATAAATTAATTAACGTATACAATACTCTATATAATACAGATGTAAAACAAAAACATAGAACAGAAGATGATGTTAAATTATGTTCAGAAGTATTCTTTAAAATTAAAGAATCTAATTAGATTCTAATTCTATTTCACAAGCATTTACATCAGTTTTACTATCTGATTCACTATCTGATTCACTATCTGTCTTTTTTTTATAACAATAATACCCTAATCTACGTTTGCGTAACCCCATTAAATATGGCATTGTTGTTGTATCACGAATCAAACCATATACCATTACCCAAGCTATTACATCACCATAATATTCTGTATTTTCAAAAGATAATGCAGCTATAGCAAGAGCCAGTCCAGGACTTCTACGAGTACTTACAAGGACAATAGCATCTTTCTTTTTCTCCTCAATATTACAAATTGGTATATAAGCCAAAGATAATTGACCAAATATTTTTAACAACATTGCTCCATAAAAAGTATACGGATTACTCGATGTCATTGATTCAATATATGATAAACTTGCCAAATAAGATATTAACGCTATTATCATTAAAAAGATAGCAGTCCGTTGAAAGTATAATCCCATTTTATCAACCTTCTCACTATCAAATTTCTGACGAACTTTATAACCAATTCCAACTAATAAAAGAACATAACACATCAAACCAAACATACGTTCAAATGGTAGAATAATATTGTTATTACCTACTCTATCTGTAATCAAATTATACAATTTCACCAAAGCTGTGAATACCAATGGTGTAAAAATAATACTCTGAACTAATGATGCCATCGATAATGCTATCGCAAGAGAAACATCTCCATTAACAGTATAAGTTGTTACACTTGCTGTTCCTGTTGCAGGGGTTACAGCTACTATAAACATACCATAAACTTGAGATATACGAGGTTTAAAAGATATTGTTATTAATAATGCAATTATTGGATCAACTATATATTGATGACAAAAAACGTTTAAGAACAGTTTTGGATGTTTTATGTCTATTTCTTCATATTTTATTGTAGTACCCATTTTTATTAGAATAGTTGTTAAAGCTCCTATTAAACTAATTGTAAATATTAACAAAAAATCAACCATTCCCCCTTATAAATCTAATTTATCAGTCTATCCTTATTTTGAATTTATAGAATCGGATTTTCTATAAATTGTATATATGTATCAGGAAAAAAATAATATTTTACCAGTAACCAGAATATTAAAAACATACGTAGAATTACAAGCTATTAGAACAAATATATTACTACTTTTTAATATTCTTTTGTATTCTAGAAACTTATCTAAAGATTGTGACCGCCTTCGCCGCCGCCGCGACTCTGAAATAGATTTAAAATCTTATTTTATATATGAATTAATTAAAAATAAAAACAGTATAGATACATTTTGTCAATATAAATTGGATATTAACAAAAAGAAATTATTAGATAAATATTGTACTTCTTTACAAATTTACCATAATGTTTTTCTTATTTTTGAAAATTATTTTGAACAAAATGGACACGCACAAGCCGCACAGCCCGGAGCGCTAGGGCTGGCCGCGCGGCCGCGTCCCGGAGGGACGGGCGCTTCTAATGATTTTATTGATATATCTACTTTACATGGGATTAAGTTAAGTTCTATTCTTAAAAACTACAAAAAAATATATATTGGACAAAAATCAACAATTAGTATTCATAATATTACAAAAA
>MDSY01120162.1_pt1 | contig 12423 bp, 24 predicted proteins | sample 811131 | NCBI WGS metagenome assembly MDSY01 (sample SAMN05326643, study PRJNA326480) | marine metagenome | isolation source: seawater | place: Atlantic Ocean: South West | collected 2010
ACCTGTTAAAAATATTTATGATTGCTATATATATACCATAGGGGGGTATGGTCATCCTGCCTACCCCTACATCGTCTGTACTGCAAGACTAAGCAAGGCTATACAGTTAGCTAGACTAGGAAGTTTTGTCGTACTTCCACCAGCTTAGCCTGTCTAGTTCATGGAGATTGCATAGACTTACTAGTGTACTAATTGTAGAGCAGGTTTACTAAAAAGTTTTACCTATCCAATCAGGTATTTACGTGCTAATCAATCCATATGATTTTCATACCACTAGCTAAATTAATCTGACTATATACTATGGGTAATGGCACTGAACCCCATAATCTTATTATATTCTGTAATTATATATCTTTTAATACTTATGGGGTTCAGCACCATTAGACCCACAGCATCCCTTTCTTACGAAGGGACGCTTTGTGTCTTTTCAACTATTATTTTTTTTAGCTAAACAAGGAAATCATATGGATTTTAAGATTAATGAAAAACAAATTTATTTGTTCAAGTTACGTTATTCAATTATACCTGATTGGGTAGGTAGGTCATTCAAGAGCAATAAGGAGTTTGAGTTCTTCCAGAAAGAGTATACTGATCAGGGTAAACCTGCTCCAGACTACAATAAGCCACTTCAGGCTAAGCTGGAGGAAGCTATTCTGAAAATACAGGATCACTACATTAGTGAGGGTGTATGGAGTCAGGATGCATTCCAACAGTTCGTAGAATACGACAAACTTCCCCAAGAGATAGTAGACATCATCGATACAGAAGGTGTTGATCTCAGTCCAGAAGCCTTTCAGAAGAAAGAGAAGTACAAGGTAGATTTGTCTAGCTTGTCTAAGCTCAACAAGAAAGGTCTATCAAAACTAGTTCCTTCTACTAGCTAGTCAAGCTAGACAGTTAGCAAGGTTATCCAGTAAGATGGGTAGCCTTGCTTTTTTTTATTAACCAACCTAAGTAAGGTTTTGTTGGATGTTTCTTTGTTTTCCCTTTTCTGTGCGGGAAAACTCGAAACTGTATGAGGTATATATAATGAGTAGTAAAAGAGCCAAGAGAAACTTTGTAGCTTTTAAAAGCAAGAAAAGATATCAGCGTTTCTTGGATAAGATGAATGTCAGAAGAAAACAAAAGCTTCAAGAGCTTAAAGAAAAGGAGATGAATATATGAAAGCATATATTGTCAGGCCAACTAAATATAATAAATCTGATGACCACAGGTTTATTGTTATGGCAGAAACAGAACTTGATGTATTTAGAATTTTACATGAGATGGGAGAACAAAGTCCCAGACTTTATGAGTTTTATGAAGTCAAGAAGGAAGGCATTGCTGTGAAATTATATTTCAAAGAATTGCATGATGATGATCCAAAGACTGCTTATCCTAATGAGTATACTGATGAAGATATTCAAAGATCACGGAATACTTGGAAAGAACCTACAAGATTTGATGAAAGTTATATGCTAAGTCATTTCTTTACTATGGAAAATAGTTATCCTTGGTTAGAGTTTAGTGATAAGATTGAGTATGAAGCTTACAGAAAATTGGAGGATTGATATGTCAGATAAATTAAGTCACTACATAGATGTAGCACATGGATTTGATTGGGATCAACATTTTGTAAAGAACAAAGGAATAGACCTAGCTAAAGATCTAGACTTTGATCCTGATGATATCTTTGAAGCATGTTTGGAAGCTTTGAATGAAGCTAATGCTCATAAGCTTGTATCTAATCTCAGGCATACTAAAGATAAGTTTGATTTATTTTTGAAAGAGAGGTCTGAAGATGAAAAAGGATTTTAGATATAACATAGCTATGTTGATCTTACTATCTTTGTTGTTGTTGGTTACTTGCAATACTGCAAAGGCTTATGATAAAGATAGTGAAGCTCATTGTCTAGCTAAGAATATTTACTTTGAAGCAGGTAATCAGCCATTAGCAGGTCGTATTGCTGTAGGTCAGGTTACTATTAACAGAAGAAATCATGGTATGTTTCCGCATACTATTTGTGAAGTTGTATATCAAGGAGGTGAAACAAGACATAGATGTCAGTTTAGTTGGTACTGTGATGGTAAATCAGATGTACCTACAGACTCTGAAACTTGGATGGAAAGTATTATCTTAGCTTTCAGATTAATTAACTTTGATGACATGGATATAACTGAAGGATCATTGTGGTATCATGCTAATTACATTGACAAACCATATTGGTCTGACGAGTTAACTCCTACTGTTGTTATTAACAATCATATCTTTTATAAGTGAGGATTACAATGGAATCTACTACAGATTACGAACATTATTTTGCTACGTTGAATGAGTTAAGAGAACGAGGTGAAGTCAACATGATGAGCGCACCTAGTTTATTGAGAGAGTTGTATGGTCTTGAAAGAGCTGAAGCTTATGATATCTTTAAAGCTTGGACTAAATCTATCAGACAAAATACTATTACACATCCTATCTTTGCAGATGAAAAGGAAGAAGATCCTAATGGAAAGTTTATGGAACCAGTTTTAATTCATGATGGTAACAGATCAATAGTAAAAGGAAGAACTGTAGACTTTGAATTTCCTACGCCTGAAGAATTGTTTGAGGATTTTGAAGATGGAATCAAATAAAATCTATAAAGAATTTGATCTTAGTGAAGATGAATATAACGAACATAGATATAGTCTTGCTGATCCATATTTTATTGTTCATTCAGAACCTTATAAATGTAGTGTTCTTTACTTTGATGGAGATGATGGAGTAGTTTTGTTTACTTCACCTTCTGAAATTTTTGATTTAAAAGGATTCAGTACAGAACTTATTGATTGTTCTTATTGTGATGTTTCTTTAAAACATATGTCAGAAATATTAGAAATATTAAATGATTTTGAAATTGAGGATATTGAAGATGAAACTTAGAGATAAAATAGAACATGAACTTAAATGTTCTGTATCTAATTGTTCAAAGAAAGTATCAGTATATTTAACTGGAGAATTTACAGGACAGTTAAATTATTATTGTGCTACTCATGCAAGAATGAAGATTGAAAGTCAAGAAGTTGTAAGAAATTTACAAAAAGATATACCGGGGACTTTACAAAATCTTTTATCGTGATATAATCTATTAAGTTTAAGATGCTTATTGAACGGAAATTGCTATTAACTGCTATGATCAATAAGCATTTTAATTATAAACCATAAGGAAATTTAAATGTTAGAATTTGAAACTGAGTTAAGTAACTTAATGAGTATACTTAAAGATGGTCATAAAGAATATCTTGAAGTAAATGATGATGTTATTCATAAAGGTGCTTGGGGAACAGAGCCACCTAGAGTAGCTAAAGTAACTGCAATTCAAAAATTTAAAGATGAAGGCACTAATAAATATATAAATAAAATAAGATGGAAAGATTTTCATGCCAATCAAAGAGAATATGTTGTTGATCTTCATGATTGTAAATGGGCTTACAACTTTCAAATAAATCCTTTATAGGTTAGTCATATGGAATACAAAGATAAATTAGTATGGTTAGCTGATAAATTAAAAGATCAATCTAATCCTAATGATCAAGGTTGGAGAGCCTTAGCTAGAGCATTAGGTTTAGGTAGTTCTTCCCATCTTAAAGCAAGATTAAACAAGAAAAAGTTTACTACTGAGCAAGACTTAGCTGCACAAATGTTGATGGCTAGGATCAAGCGTAGTGAAAAGCTGGATAAATTTACATATGTTATCCAGTAACCCTCGTTGTTGTGGAACCCCTCTTGATGTGGGTTTCCACACAACTTTCAATAAAATAAATGGAGAAAATTAATGAATTTAGTTTCATTCAATTCCCGAGAGGAACAGAGAAGATTAGCATTTGCAGACCTTGGATACATGGGTACTGATGTTGACTTTGATGTTCAAGAAGTAGGCGCATCTTATAAACTAAATGGTGAGACTTGTTACATACCAAATAGAAAGGTGTTGTTGAACGGTAATACAGGAGAGTATATTTCTACTGTAGGTAATAAGTATTCTAATCCATTGTCTCATGCAAAACAGTTTGAAAAGATTGAAGAGAATATTATTAAATCTAGATTGAACTTGGAAGGTATGACAAGAACAATAAATGTATCAGATGGTGGAGGCAGAGCATTTGTAAATTATAAATTCCCTGCTCATACTATCAATGTAGGTGGTACTGGTGATGTAAGCTTAGAGATACTAGGTAGGAATAGCTTTGATGGTACATGGCCTACAGTATTTGAAGGTGGTGCATGGAGAATGATATGTACAAACCTATGTGTATTTGGTACAACAGTTGCAGTATCTAAGCAACGTCATACTAAGAATATTAACTATGATAAGGGAGCTATGCAGGTAATGAATTGCTTGGAAGTTTTCTTAGATGAGTCAGATAAGTGGACTAGATGGATTGATACTCCAGTAACAGATAAAGAGGCATTTCAAGCTATTGCTACTTTGTCTAGGAATAACCATGCTATTAGCCAATTAGATGATATACATTCAAGTAGGCAAAGTATTGCTGAGACTCTTGATGTAGCTACTAAGAATCAGGATGGTTCAACAAGAGCCAATAGTCCTCTTAGTACTCTATGGAATTTATATATCCATGAATACAGACCTTCATTAGGTAGTAATCTATGGGCTTTATATAATACGATGACTGATTGGACTAGTAATCATCTTACAACTAAGAAAGATAACAGCGTACATCATCTACGTGCTACTAAGATGGAAGATGTTAGAAAGTTAGTCACTCATAATCCAGTATTTAAGTTAGCAGCTTAAATAAAACACTTGACAAGGCTGTACAGTTTGTATAGTCTTGTCTAGCCAACTTTAATTAAGGAGAAAATATATGGCACTAGTTGAAGGTTTAGCTTATTGGGCTTCAGTAACCACACCTAATACTAAATTTGAACCTGTCTATTCTGTCAATCTATTGGTGGATGATGACATTGCAAAAGAGTTTGCAAAGAAAGGTCATAAAATTAAACAGATGGATGAAGGGCCAAGCATTGTTATCAAGCGTAAAGCTAGAGATAAGAATGGTAAAGAACGACCTGCACCTAAGTTAGTGGATTCTAATAAACAACCTATTACCGATCTTGTTGGAAATGGTTCTAAAGTTAAAGTCCAATATCATGAATGGGAAACATCTAATCAGTTTGGAGATTTCAAAGGTTTAGATTTTCAAGCTATGCAAGTTTTAGATTTAGTACCTTATGGTGATAGAGCATCTGATGGAGCAGAGTTTGGTCTTGATGACGGAGATGAGTTCTAATGAGTGAAGTAGAACAACAAGCACCTAAAGCTGTATATCGTAATGAGGAAACAGATTACGATGTATCTAAACTAACCCCGGAAGCTCAACAAGCTTTTATGTTGCTGGCACAGTTACAACAGAATGAGTTACGTCAAGCTGAGATTACTACTAATCATTATAAAGCAGCGCAAGCTCATTATAATAATGTAATAAAAGCAGGGCTAACTGAAGAGGCTATTGTTGGAGCTGAGTTTACTGAAGTTGAAGAAGAGGAGGTGAAAGCAGAATAGATGTCGTACTGGTGAAGCCCCTACGCAATGTGGGGCTTCCCCATTCCTTTATAAATAAATTAGGAGTTTAGATGACGTTTGTTAAATATCATGTAGCTTGTCCATTGTGTAACAGTAGTGATGCTGTTAGTATTAATGATGACGGATCAGCAAAATGTTTTAGTTGTGGAGAATTCATGCCAGATTTTGATAGTCCTGTTCAGGACACAGTTAAGAAAGAAAGTTCTAATGTAGTATATTTTTCTAGTGATGATTATGTAGGTGTAGTAGGTGCGTTAACTGATAGAGGTATATCAGAAGAAACAGCAGCTAAGTATGGTGTACGTGTAACCTATGATCATGATGGAAATATTGCTAAACATTATTATCCTTACTACAATGATAAAGATCTTGTTGCTTATAAAATAAGAACTATTGAAGGTAAAGGATTTAAAAGCCAAGGAAGTATTCAAGAAGGAAATTTATTTGGTCAGCAAGTGTTCAGCAAAGGTGGCAAGTATGTCACGTTAGTTGAAGGTGAATGTGATGCAATGGCAGCGCATGAAATGACAGGAAGCAGATGGCCTGTAGTTTCAATTAAAAATGGAGCAGACAGTGCATCAGGAGATATCAAAAAGAATTTAGAATTTTTAGAATCTTTTGATAATGTAATAATATGTTTTGATAATGACAAGCCGGGAAAGGAAGCAGCCAATAAAGTTGCAGCTTTATTCAGACCTAATAAAGCTAAGATTATGAATATTCCTGAAGGTTATAAAGATGCTAATGATATGTTGAAAGCTAATCAACATAAGAAGTTTGTCGATTGTTTCTGGCAAGCTAAAACATTTACACCTTCTGGTATTATCCGTGTATCTGAGAAGCTTGATGAATGGAAAGATCGCAGTCAGAAAGAAAGCATTCCATATCCTTGGCAAGGATTAAATGAAAAGTTATTTGGTATGCGTAAGTCAGAGCTTGTAACATTTACAGGTGGTACAGGATTAGGTAAGTCTAGTATTACAAGAGAGCTAGAACACTGGCTGATTACACACAGTAAAGATCGTGTAGGTATTATTGCACTTGAAGAAGATTGGAAGCGTACAGTCGATGGTATAGTATCTATTGAAGCTAATGATAGATTGTATATTGAAGAGATCAGAAACAAATACGATGAAGATACTCTTGACGGTCTATTCAAGAAGATGACAGATGAAGATAAAGTATATATACATGCACACTTTGGTATGAATGATATAGATGAAGTATTTTCTAAACTAAGATATATTATTGTAGGCTGTGAATGTAAGTGGGTAGTAGTCGATCACTTACACATGCTAGTATCTGCATTGTCAGACGGAGATGAGAGAAGAGCTATTGACAACATCATGACAGAGCTAAGGAGCCTTGTAGAGGAAACAGGAGTCGGTCTAATGCTTGTATCACACCTTAGACGGGTAGCAGGTAATGAAGGTCATGAAAATGGCGTAGAAGTGAATCTGAGCCATTTGAGAGGCAGTCAATCAATAGCACAAATAAGTGATTGTGTCATTGCTTTGGAACGTAATCAGCAAGCAGATGATCCTATTGAATCTAATACTACTAAGCTACGTGTTCTTAAATCTAGATACACAGGTGATGTAGGTTTAGCTTGCTCATTATTTTATGATGTTGATACTGGAAGACTCAGTGAAGTACAGCATGAAACAGATAATGGTGATTTAGAATTTGATGATATACCTTTTTAGGAAAAGACATGGATACACATACAATAAAAGTAATTGCTGATCACGGTATTGAAAGTAGAGAAAATGACGTACTTGCTTTAATTAAAATACCATACAAAATACATCATAGTGATGTTGAAGAAGAAGCATATAATCGTAAGATATTTAAACTTTATAGTGATATAAAAGTTTTGTATGACGAGCATTCAGAAGGCGTAGTAAAAGCCACATTGACTATTGAGCATGAGGATCTTAATATATGAAACGTACTAGAATACATATTAACCAACATAATATAAAGTATAATAATAAAAGTACAGGTAATATAAAGCCTGTGATAACAGCAAAAGATTACACTCAAAACAGGAAAGGTAATCATGTAGAAATACTTGATAGCAATGGAGAAGTTGTAGCAAGAGTTATATACTCTCCAGATAAACCTTTAGATTGTGGAGCTAAGTGCTGGATTGAAACCTTTAATAATGTTATAGTAACATAGGAGAATCAAATGGACTCTATTGAATTGTTTTTAGATCATTGGGTATTGTACAGGAAAAAAGATCCTAACATTCCCACTCTAAATGGAAGACAAGCTGAGTTTGAATTAGCTCTAAGAGAGTTAATCAATGAAGAAAAATCTAAACTTTTAGAGAGTTTAAATAGTGAATATCTAAAAATTTTAGATGATGAATTTACAAAAGAACTTGATGATGGTAACTCAGTCGTGACTAGACCGCTTGGCATGGTATCTTCAATAGTAACTAGGAAATAAAAATGAAAACAAAAATAGTTAATGTTATATTAACCAACGAAGAATTTTATGATTTAATACATTCCGACTTTGTAAAAGGCAGAGGAATATTTTATTTAGATTCAAATGAAAATGGTGAAGTTACTGCTAGATTAAATATCAATAAAGATGTAGGAGAAAGCATTGACGAATATCTTGGAATTAAAGAATGAGTGATCATTACAAAGAAGTATACGAGGAGAAGCTATATGAAAAAGCCTTGGACATGGGAATGTCTGAGGCTGAAGCTTTAGCTTATGTAAAGAAAACTATTGAGGACATGCAATGAAATTAGTATTCGATATAGAAACTGATGGACTAGACGCATCTAAAATTTGGTGTATAGTAGCTAAAGACTTGGAGACAAATAAGGTACACACATTTAATCCTGATCAAATTAAAGAAGGGTTAGATTTGTTGGCTAAAGCAGAGCTATTAGTTGGACATAACATTCTTGGATTTGATATTCCAATAATAGAAAAACTTACAGGATTATCTTTTAAAGATAAAAAAGTAATTGATACATTAGTACTGTCACGTTTAGCTAAACCAGAAAGAGGAGGTCATGGTTTAAAAGCTTGGGGATTTAATTTAGGATTTAATAAAGGATCTATGGAGGAACATGGATTCACTCAATACTCAGAAGAAATGATGGAGTATTGTATTAATGATGTTGAATTAAATTCAAAAGTATTTAATACAGTTATAAAAGAACTTGATGGATTTGATCCTAAATCTATAGGTCTTGAACATGGTGTAGCTGTTATACTCAAAGAACAAGAGAAACATGGTTTTCTTTTTGATGAGAAAAGAGGTACAGTATTGTTGGCTGAGTTGAATGAACGTAAACGTGAGATAGAAGAAACAGTTCAAAAAGTTTTTAAACCTAAGTTAGTTAAATTAAAAACAGTACAGCCCAAGTGGAAAAAGAATGGCTGTTTATCTAAGCAAGGTTTAACTGATGAAGAGTTTCTTAAAATAATAAGTAAACCAAAACATGCACAGCTATTGCCATTTGATAGATGTAAACTACAAGAGTTTAATTTAGGATCACGTAAACAAATAGGTGAGTATCTAAAAGACTTTGGATGGAAACCTAAAAAGTTCACTCCAACAGGTCAGCCGATTGTAGATGAATCAACATTAAATAAAGTAAAAGATATACCAGAAGCTCAGTTAATTTCTAAGTTTTTAACGCTTCAGAAAAGAATAGCTCAAGTAGATTCTTGGTTCAAGCATTTAGCAGATGATCAGAGAGTACATGGTTTTGTCATACCTAATGGTGCTATCACAGGAAGGATGAGCCATGCTAAACCAAACTTAGCACAGATACCAGCATCATACAGTCCTTATGGAAAAGATTGCAGATCTTGTTGGATAGTTCCTAATGGATATAAACTTGTAGGTATTGATGCATCTGGGTTAGAATTAAGAATGTTAGCACACTACATGAATGACGAGGGGTTTAAGAATGAAATACTCAATGGAGATATCCACACAGCAAATCAAAAACTTGCAGGTCTTGAATCAAGAGATCAGGCAAAGACTTTCATCTATGCCCTCATCTACGGTGGAAGTGACCTCAGACTTGGGCAAGTGGTTGGAGGAAATAGAAACGATGGTAAAAGATTACGAAGATCTTTTCTTAATAATCTCCCATCATTTGCAACTCTTAAAGATAGAGTTGAAAGAGCAACGGCAAAGGGATACCTTAAAGGATTAGATGGACGTAAGGTATTTATAAGATCAGAACATGCAGCATTAAATACTTTATTACAAAGTGCAGGTGCTATAGTAATGAAGCAAGCTCTTGTGAATCTAAATAATAAAATAAAAGAAAGTAATCTTGATGCACACTTTGTAGCAAATGTTCATGATGAGTGGCAAATAGAAGCAGCGGGTCATGAAGCATACAAGGTTGGAGAGCATGGAGTAGAATCTATAAAACAAGTAGAACATGATTTTAATTTACGATGTCCTTTGGACGGTGAATATAAAATAGGAAACAACTGGTCGGAAACTCACTAAGGAGATATTTATGAAAATAGAACATGACTCATCAAGACTTGGAGATATTGCAGAACATTATGCTATTACATATTTGTGGGATAAAGGTTATAATGTATTCAAGAACTCAGGATGCACAGGCCCTGTAGATTTAATAGCTATAGATAAAAAAGGTAAACCACTTTATATAGATGTTAAAACTGTAAGGAAAGAAAGAACCCATTGGAGCGGAAGTAAACGTACTGATGAACAAAAGAAAATGAAAGTTCAATTATTACAATTTAATCCTGCTGATAGAAGTTTACATTTTGTGAAACATATTAAATGAAAAAATTAGAAAACTTAGTATCCGATATTTATTCTGTGTTATCTCCTTTAACAAAGGGAGAGGCTTTAGATATATCTGATAAAGACATTGATGACTTTGGAGAAGCTATCAAAGATGTAGTTCGTCATTGGGCTACTCCAAAGGCAAGAGATAGTAATACATTAAGAATGTCTAATATTGGAAAACCTAGTAGGCAGTTATGGTATGATCTTAAATACAAAAGAGAAGAAAGTTCTTTTGAAGATTCACATCTGCCTATTAAGTTTCTGTATGGACATTTACTTGAAGAAGTTTTATTATTTCTTGTTAAAATGTCTGGACATAAAGTTGAAGATGAACAGAAAGAAGTAGAGGTCAAAGGTGTCAAAGGACATATTGATTGTAAGATTGATGGAGAAGTAATAGATATTAAAACTGCATCAGGTTTTGCATTTAATAAGTTTAGGAATGGTACTTTAAGAGAGGATGATCCTTTTGGATATATGGCTCAGTTAGCTGGCTATGAAGAAGCAGAAGGTACTACTAATGGTGGATTCTTAGTAATTAATAAAGAATCTGGAGAGCTTACACTTTATCAACCAGAAGAGTTAGATAAACCATACGCTCCTAAAATTATCGAAGATATAAAAGAATCTTTAAATAACAATGAACCACCAGAGGTTTGCTATGAGCCTATTCCAGAAGGAAAGTCTGGTAACATGAAGCTTCCAAAGAATTGTGTATACTGCAATCATAAGTTTAAATGTTATCCAGATCTTAGAGTTTTTAAATATTCTAAAGGATTAGTTTACTTTACAGAAATTGTAAATGAACCTAAAGTTGAAGAGGTATTAGATGTATCCTAAAAGTAAAAAACAAAAACTAAATCACAAAGTTTACACATTGCTGATGGAGTGGTTGGCTTCTTTGTTACCAGAGAATTCTAATTTAACAGAGGAACAAATAATTGATATGTTACCCAAAGAAAAATATTTTAGTTCTATGGGTCAAAGATATCTTAATGCATACACACATAAATGGGTGAGGCAAAGACTTAAAAAACAAATGAGGATTAAACCATTGGATAAAATAACTATGTCTGATTTAGAAAATGCGTAGAGTACCACGTAAGAAAAGACCTGTTGAAAAAGGAGTTCCAAAAGGTTATGATTCTAAATGGGAGTCAGAACTACACAATACAGTATTGAAAGGATGGAAACTACATACATCTAAAATAAATTATGTAGTTGAACATTCTTATACACCAGACTTCGTTAAGATAATAGATAGTAAAATTATCTTTATAGAAGCTAAAGGAAGATTTTGGGATCATGCAGAATATAGCAAATATATTTGGATTAAAAAATCTTTACCTAAACATTCAGAACTTATATTTTTATTTGCGTCACCTGATGCTGCAATGCCCGGAGCAAAGAAGCGTAAGGATGGTACAAAGTTTTCTCATGCTGAATGGGCTGAGAAAAATAAGTTTAGATGGTTTTCAGAAAAATCATTTAAAGAAACATTTACAAACTAAAGGAAAACAAATGGCTAAAGCTAGTATAGATGATGTGTCACCACAAGAATGGGATGCTTACAATCGTAAAAGGATTAATTCTATGAAAGATCCTGATAACTATAATAGAAATGGGAAAACAGATCAAGAAAGTATCAACGCTTTAGATACTAAAATGGAAACAGATATATTTGAACCTGACAAAAAGTACAATCATCAAACTGATTATATTTCTAATGTTGCTAAACAATTAAATGATAATGTTAATAGCCCTAGTCATTATAATTCTGGAGCAGTTGAATGCATTGAGGCTATAGAAGCAATGCTATCTCCTGAAGAATTTATTGGCTATTTACGTGGTAATAGTTTAAAGTATAGGTGGAGGTTTCGATACAAAGGTAAACCTATAGAGGATCTTAATAAAGCAAACTGGTATGAAGAAAGACTTTTAAAATTTATGGAGGGTAACAAGAATGTCTTGGGATCGAAAGGCTGAACGTAAAGAAAGGTTTGACAAAAAACAAAACTCAAAGTCTAAATCAAAAAATAAA
>MDSY01122002.1_pt1 | contig 12423 bp, 11 predicted proteins | sample 811131 | NCBI WGS metagenome assembly MDSY01 (sample SAMN05326643, study PRJNA326480) | marine metagenome | isolation source: seawater | place: Atlantic Ocean: South West | collected 2010
GGGGGGTTAACCTGCGCTGTTGAGAGTACTCGCTGAGCCGCGAGGCTCGGCGTGGCTGAGCCCATCGAGGTAAGCGACCGCCTGGTCGACGCTCTCGAGGCCCTGCACATGCTGCCCCTTCATGTCGAGCACTTCTTTCTGCTCCTGCATCCGTTGCTGCGTTTGCTCGTCAACGAGGGACGTCCAGCCGGCGAGCTCGCCCGGTTGTCGTCCGGAGGGCATCGGCGTGTTCTTCTCCTGCCACCATAAGCCCCCAGGCAGCCAGCATTCGCCGCTCTTTGACGACTCGGACCCAGTGTTGCTATCGCGGCGTGAAGAGTTGCGGCTCGGTCGGCTGTAGGGCTTGTTGGCGCTCCGTGGCCTCGCGTGCAGCCCCTGCCACGCTCGGTTGGGCTCGGCATTCGAGCGCGCCCCTGCGAGGCTCAAGAGATCTCTGGCGGCCCCCAGCGACGAGTTGTCGCCATCCCGTCCCACAAAGGCTGGCGCGGCGACCGCACCGACTGGACCACGAGCTCGCGCGGCCGTTCCTCGCATCGTGATATCGATGGGGAGGGCGGCGGCCTGTCCGAGGCAATATGACGCATGCATCTGCTGGAGGAGCTGGAGAGTGGCGCTCACCGCCGGCTGCTGCGGTGGCTGCACGCTGCTCAGCTCAAGCTCATGTGCAAGCTTCCCTCGCGCGTTGATGCGTGAGAGAAGCATGGCCGCCTGCATCCTGGGGAGCTTGAAGAGGAGCTGCTGGATTCGATCAATCTGCCCGGCGAAGGCGAGTACATGAAGCACGGAGTTGCCCTCCGAATCGTGCGCCTCCGCCGCAGCGAGTGACACCAGCGGCAGCTCCATCAGGCATCGCATCACCCGCTCGCGCAAGCTGTTGAAGCCGCACCGGACTGACCACGTCATCATGTGGAGCAGCCCTCGCACAACGAGAGCTCTCTCATCCTGGTCGAGAGCCGGAGGCGCACCACCTGGCGCCGTGTTGCCATTTGTGGGCGCCGTGTCGCGATGCATTAAGGCGAGGTATTGATGGTACTGGTGCAGGACCTGCAGTAGTAGCAGACGCAACGGAACGTGAGAAGAAGACGAAGAAGAGGTCCATATCTCATCGCGTGGGCAAGGGACCGTCAGTGCGGGCAGGGTGGATGCGGAGAGCGATGCGGAGAGCAATGCGGAGAGCGATGCGGAAAGCGATGCGGAGAGCGATGCGGAGAGTGAGATTGTGAGGCATACCGTGTTCATCGGCTTCTCGTCCTTGACCTGCTTCTCCGACACCCATTGCAGGAGGAGACCAAGCTCTCTTATGGGCAGCAAGGAAGAGAGGGGTTTCGTGAACTTGCCCGTGGCGATCAGCATGAGAGCCAAGGACGCCTACAAGGAGACACGGGCGCGCCATAGCGTGAGATTGGCAGTCTCACAGTCGATCGCCAAGCGACCACCGCCAAGCAGAAGCTGCGACCCAGCTGAAGGAAGCTACCCTTTGCAGAGAAGACATGGGGGTGAGCGAGCGCTCACCTCTCTGTTGTTGGCCAGGATGGAATGATGCAGGGCAGTGCGCCCGTGCGGATCGCAACGTGCCAGATCGGCCCCGCTCAGCGCAAGCTGCACGGCCGTGTCCAGATGGTTGCCGATCACTGCGAGCATCACTGGTGTCCTGCCAGACTGGTCAGCGATGTTGATGTCGCATCGGAGCGCCACCAGACGCTTCACTTCGTCGGTGTTGCCGCTGCTGGCTGAGGTGAGCAAGGAGCCCTGCTCCATAGACGGCCGCTTCAACCAGGCAAGGAAAGCCTCCTGGTCTCCGGCGTGAACCGCCTGCGGCGCGCGAGGGCCCAGCGCCCAGAGGAGGCCCTTTCAGTGTCTTTGCGAGGAAACTAAAGACCACATCTGGTTTTTAGGGCTGAGGTAGGCTCGAAATAAAGGCTCTTGCCGCCGGCGCGGTAAAATGGCAGGACAAGGCAGCCGCGCTCCTCCACGCGCCGGAGGCCTCCGGCTGTCTACCGTGCCACCCAACCGCTTCTACTCAGACAAGCCGCCGAAGAAGCGGCCGCAACCAGCCGAGCTTCCGCCACGAGTCAGGCCCTGGCACACTGCAGAGGAGGACGGATGTGCGCGAGCTCCCGCCTGTGTGCCCACAGCTCCCGCCTGTGTGCCCACACGCCATCCGTTCAATCGACTCACTCCGCTCTCATGTTCCAACTGCGCAGGGCTCGTCTTCCATTCACAGCAAGAGGCCTTCGAGGCACTCGACTCCAACCGATCGCGCCACTCCAACGCATCGCTGCCTTCGGCGCCGCTCTGTGTGTGGGCGCACGAGGTGGACCGCGACGGCAAGCGGCGATTTCTGCTCGCCACTCGCGACTCCTTCTGGCGCCGGTACCGCAGGCTGAGGAAGAGCTTCCGCGCCTATTATGAACTCATCCGCGAGTCGACGCCATGCCACCTCTATCTCGATATTGAGTACAAGCGCACACTCAACCCGCACACTTGCGGCGAGCGCGTGATGCGCACGTTGCGCGCTGCCCTGCTGAAGCAGATGGAGATCACGTTTGGCCTCCGAGTCGATCCCTCGGCGATCGTCGAGCTGAATAGTACCACAGACGCCAAGTTCTCCCGGCACATTATACTGCATCTGGAAGAGATGGCGTTTGCCGATAACAGACACTGTGGGCTGCTTGTCTCCGCCATGTGCAAGGCGCTCCATGAGGCTGCGGCGGCCGGGGACGAGGAAGCTCACGCGTGCATGATCGTGGCGAGCGACGGTGGCGCGGCCGAGACGCTTCCTATTGACCAGGGCGTCTACACGAGAAATCGCTGCTTCCGCCTCTACAAGTCGAGTAAGCAGGGCAAGACGGCCGAGCTGCTCCCTCTGATGAATGAAGAGGAGTTGGCGTTCCTCTCGCATCGAGCGGAAGAGGCTCTCTTCCTCAAATCTCTCGTCACGAACGTTGCCCCGCAGAGCCGAATGCTAAGATGTGCTCCCGAGAATGGGTGCGCGGAAGGGGGTGCACCGTCTAGCTCGGCACTGAGCTCATCACTGAGCGGCGGCATTCTGGGCGTTTCAGCTGGGGTCGATGGGGCCGCCGGCTCAGAGGCAACTCTCTCAATCGCGTCGCAAGCCGAGATGCGCGCCGGGGGCGGTCCCAAGGGAAGGGAGAGGGGTCCTGGGGGGAGCAGTCCCTTTCCTGAGCTTGAGGCCTTCATGCTCCACGCTTGGTCCATACGCACCCGCTGCGAGACGCGATCTCGTGTATGGGAGTTTGACAGAGGGCGACAAGTCTTCCGTCTTGTATTGGCGCCATCCAACCGTTGGTGTGCGCATGTGGGACGTGCCCACCGGAGTAACGGCACCGTGCTCATCGCTTCGCTCAAACGGCGCACCTTCCAGCAGTTCTGCTTCGACAGCGAATGCCGCGAGCAAGGGTTCAGAGGGAGTGACGAGTTCCCGATTCCGCCGCAGCTCTGTGCGTGTGAGAGTGAGGAGCCGCGCATGCTTCAAGCGAGCCAAAGCATTGATGGTGAGCGCTCAAGCACTGAGAGCCCACTCGCGTCAGCTAGTACGGCTCCGGCTCTAACGGCCAGTGACACTAGTGCGCACTTGGAGAGTCTTTCATCGGATGATGCCTCAAGGCGTCGATTGTCACTATCGCTCATTGATGAGTGGCCTTGGGATGCTGAAACAGAGGCTGCAATAGCGGCTCTGCCTTGAGCATTCATATCATATGCAATGGGAAATTGAGCTGGACTACATCGATTCATTGAAACAAGAACATTTTCATATATTTATCATCATAGGTTCCTTATACTTTAAGTATATCATACTGATACTATACTATTGCCCAAATAGAAATAGCTGCTAAATCGTAAATGGCTCCTATAAGCCCCTAAACCTTGTAACCACTTGACACTTCTGCTCCTCGAGACTCTACTACATGCATGCCTTCCTCACGCGGCCCACTGTGGACGACTCAAAATGACAGTGCAGCTCACACCTCTGGGGGGGCTGCAACCCGTGCGTATCTGGCATCATGCCCTCTGCCGCGCCACATGTCTAAGATTGCAGGCGCGCTAAGTAGCACCAGCAAGAGGAACACAGAGACGAGTACGGTTGCGATCCAGGTATGCGCTTGCCTCTCGTCCACGCCCTCGCGCCCGCTCTCGATCCCGCCCTCGTGCCCGCTCTCCTCCCTGCTCTCGTTCCCTCTCCTCTCTACCTCTGCACGGCCGGAACTTGCCTTTGACGCTCCCATGAGCAGCTTGAGTGCTGAGCTTGCCCCGGGCACGGAGACGGGAAGAGGCGGCGGTGAGTTGGGAAGCCGCCGCCGCGGCAGCGGCGGCGGCGGCGGCGGCGGGAGTCCAGACGGAAGTTTAGACAGCAACGGGTCAAGGGCAAGGGAAGGCCCTGGCGGTGATGGCGGTGATTTTGCTCCAAAGGCATGATGGTGCAGCCAGGAAAGGACCGCACTAGGGCCCTCGGGAGGAGGTCGCACGCCTTTGCCGCCCATGGGCGAGATTGATACAGCGCCAACGAACAGGAAAGTCCAGGCCATGGCCAGCACGGCCCAGCTGGGTCTGACACCCTGTGCCCCGCACCGAACCGCCGATTTTCCGCTGTTATGTGTACTGTGTATGCATAGTCGGTAGCTATTGTAGAAGAGTGTGTTCCCAAGGCTACATATGTACTGTGAGAGTCTAAATGAATGAAAATAGTCCGACAGCAAATTTGACCTAAACGTCGTGCGTCTCTCCAGCAGCGGCACTAGACTTCGAGTACCTTGATCAGAGCTCGGCGTGACTAACTACATATCTAGGCGCGCAACTCGACAAGCTACACGGTCGTGCGGTGTCGGCGCGCCACGCCGCGATTGCGACTCCTTGCGGCAATGCATTTGCGCCGCCGTCCCTATCGCGACATGCTATGAGCATGGCGCACGAGCGCCCTCCTCGTGCGGCGCTCCTTGGTCCGCCACAAGGCGAGGACGAGCACGGCAGCTGCCACGCCGGCAAAGCCACCCAAGGCGCCCTCTCCGATGGCGGCCATTGGACGCACACTATTCGCTCCACTTCCATCGTTTGGCGAGGAAATGGCGGGGGCCTGTGCCGAGACCCGATCGAGTTGCGCCGCTCTCTGAGGCTCCTCCAGCTGGCTCTGAAGCAGAGTCCACTCGGGTGTCAGACGTGGGATCGGCGGCACTGCCGGGATGGAGAATTCATCGAACGCCTCAAACTGATCCGGAAGGTTGGGGAAGGCTGGCAATCCGAGTTTGGCGCCGCCCGCCTCGAAGAGGGCGTTGCAATCTGCAGAAGTCGTCGGCTGGTGAGCCGTCGTCTTGTCGCCGAGGCCGCCACCCCCTAACCGCTTGCTCTGCCACATACGAATGAAGAGTTCGAGTCGTTGCGCAATGTGCAAGCCGAGCGCGCCAGTGCACGCCTGGATCCCTGACTTCAAGGGCGTCGCCACCCACCAGCCTTGAAGGCGCCGTTGCCACTCATCGAACCAGCCGTCTCCCAACGCCTCCACCAGCTGGCTCGCTTGCAATGAGCACGTCTCCTCTTCTGTGGCAAATGATGGCACCTCCGCCTGTAACGTGTCCTGTAACGTATCCGCCTGCAGAGTTGCGGTCGCGAGGTTGCGCCGCCCTCGCCCGTATGGCCCCCCTTGTTTGGGAGGGTTGCCGATGTGGTAGCCGGGCATCTCCTTGATAGGCTGCGGGTAGTTCTGCCCGATGACGGCGTGATACTCCTGCTGCTGCTCCGGACTCAGCAGCCATGGCTCGTGGACCCACGTGGCCGGAATCCTCGCGAGCTCCGGCAGCCAGTACCTCAGGTAGGAGCCTTGAAGGTCGAACTCCTTGGAGAGTGCGACGGGCTCATGGCGTATGACCCTGCCACCCGTGAGCCCCGCGGCCATCGCCCAGTTGCCCCAGTTCGAAGCCACGTCATAGTCGATGAGTAGCGACTCAAAAAAGTCGGCGCCTCGTCGCCAGTGGACGCCGAGATCAAAGACGAGGAACGACGCCACCACCTGTCGGCCGCGATGCGAGATGTACCCGGTGGCGGCGAGCTCCCTCATATTCGCGTCTATGATCGGCACCCCTGTCTTTCCCGCCTTCCACGCCTCCATCAGCTCGTCCTCGCTTGGCTTCGGTCCTGACCACTCGAGCGATTTGGCGTCGGGGCTTTCGAGGAACATGTTGTAGAAGACGTGCTCGCGTCCGACGGGTCCCTCCTCGGAGAACATCTGTGGGTTGTGCTTGACGGCGTTGAATCGGTAAAAGTCGCGCACCAGCAGCTCAAAGATCAGGCTGTACTTGTTGGCGATCACCCCCGGCCGCGAGAGCTCGTACTGCTTGAGTTCACTCGCGACCATCCGCGGCGAGAGTGAGCCGCTCGAGAGCCACGGGCTCAGCTTGGTTGAGCGGAGCCCGGGGAAGTGGGCGAGCCAGGGGGCGAAGGTGGCGGGCGCATTCTCGTCCTCCGCGTGCACCCACTCCGACGGATGGATCCCCTTGGTGGTGGTCGGCGCTTCGGCGAGGCAGTTGCTCTCCCAGAGAAAGTAGCGCAACCGCTGGAGTGCGGCGGTCTCTCCTCCCTTGTAGATGAAGCGCGCGCTGTCGAGGGCGGCCTCAGCCTCGCCCTGGAGCTTGGGGAGCACATCGAACCCCAGCGGAGTGTTCGCCGGAGGATCGAAACCACCAGCCTCTGGGAGAGGCAACGAGCCGCCCTCCGGCGACGGCAACATCATATGCGCCTGCTCGCGCCAGCCGCCGCGGCGTTCCATCGTGGCGCGGAAGGGTTTGAAGAGGTCGGGCATATCGGCAAGGTCGACTCGATACGGCAGATTCGATCGCTCGTACAGTGTCCCACTCCACACCATCTCGACAGAGGTAGTCGACGGGAGTGCTGCGCGTACCATTTCGTCGACGATCAATTCTTGCTGCGTCACCTGTTCTTGCCAGAGGAGCTTGGTATCCCTGTTGGTGACGAGCGGGAGGAGCTCTTCAGGGCGCCCGATCCCCACCAGCAGATCCGAGCCCAGCGCCTGCAGGTTGGCGCGCAGGCTCTCAACCGCCTCGATGAGGAACTTTGCACGGAATGCTCCCGTCTTCGGCGAGCCCCACTCGGTCTCTCCATAATGCCGTGGGTCGAAAATGTAGACGCATATCACCTCCTTGCTCTTGGGATAGCTCGCAACCTGTGGCGGCGACGCACGCTCCACAAGTGAGTCACGGCTCTTCTCGTCGACGCAGCCCAGCTGATGCTAGCGGCAAGTGGACTTTGGATTCTTGCGCTTTTTATTCTTACGACTAGCAGAGCGCAAGTGAGAGGTGGGGTGCCTGGTTTAGGATCGGGTTGTCGTGGACGCGGAGGTCATTGCGGAACCACACGATAAACCGCCGCTTCGGCTCCACGAAACCTTCACTCAGCTCTCGACCGAGAGGGAGCACAGCCGATGGCTCTGACCTAGTCATCGCTCGACGAACGGCACGCAGAGATGGCCTGCGCAGGTACGAGAGTGGCAAGTTGGACTCGGGCCGAGTCGGGGTGTGTGTGAGGTGCGAGTACTCGTGCGACGGGCAGCTACGGCACGCGTCCAGGCTGGTCGCGCTCGCAAGGAGGCGGCAACGGCGACCTCTTAAGGGGTTCACTCTTTCTCAGGTGCGAACCGTCCGCCGACTTAAAAGAGATGAATCCCCTTTAAGTTCCTAGGGGAGGTTCAGGTTGAGGTTCCTCCCTACCAGGTACGTATATACGCGACGCGGTCTGTGCTTGTTTCGTTCGAGCATGCCCGAGTCGGCGGTCGAGGAGGCCAGCGCATCTAGCGCTCCATTCGATGAGATGGCGCATGAGCTCATCCGATTCGCCAGGGACGGTCAGCTCGCCGAGTGCAAGAGGCTGCTTCGTGAGGCTCCAGACGTGCCTCTTCTGTTGGGCTTCTGCGATGGCTGCTGGTCTGCACTGGCTTGGGCTTCGAGTGAAGGGCACCTCGAGATTGTGACTTTGCTGCTTGATCATGGTGCCGCTGAGGCGCTCATTAGTTCACCAGCAGACGCCGACGAGCCGCTCACCACTCCTCTGCACTGGGCAGCATTCGAAGGCCACCTGCGGATCGTGTGGCTGCTGCTCGTCCGAGGCTTCCCCCCGAACATTCCCGACAGCGAGCAGAACACTGCGCTTCACCTCGCTGCGACCGGGGGCCACGCAGACATTCTGAAGACGCTCCTCTCCGTGGGTGCTCACGCGTCCGCAAAGAATACATACGGTAACACTGCGCTGCAGCTCACAAAGCCATCTTCAGAATGCCGTGAATTGCTCTACGCGGCCGCCAAGGCCTCGCAGGACGGCAGGCGGTTTCTATGCACTTGCAGCGGCGAGTTTGTGGCTGAGGTGGACTCGGTGCACTCGATTGTGGTCGATCGCACCTCGAAGCCCACGCCGAGGCCGGTGCGCTATTCAAGTCACTGCTATGGTCGAATCCAAGCTGCCGAGCGCGAGCTGCACGCACAGACACAAAACGCACCCGTGGGAACCGACACAGCTGCACTTGCGGCTGCGATCGCATCCGCTGAGCGTATCGGGGCTGCCGTCGGGTTGATCGACACAGCAACTGCAGCACTCTTGCGACTTGAGGCGAGGCTCGACATGGGGGCACGCGCAGCCGAGGTGGATGCACTCCGACCTCTCGAAACGGCGGCTCCGACGACGCTCTTGCTCGAGTCGGTGAGTTTGGCACGCGAGCGTGGTGTGGAGTTGAAACTCGTCGAGAATGCTGAGCAGCTGATTCGAGTGGCTCAGGCAGAGTTGGTACTGCGAGAGTGCACTGAGAGGTGCATGCCACACCAAATGGTAGATGACCCCGAGATGCAGCTTGGACCAGCCGCAGACTCAGAACTAGCGACGCGTGCGGAGGCGGCCGTCGAGGAGCTCGCCGACGCGCTCCAGGGGGTCAAAGCGCTGGAGCCGCGCAAGCATCTGGTTGCTGAGGGTGAACGAGTCTACCGCAAGCTGTGTGCAGAGGCTCAGCTCCGCCGGTGGACACTCGCCTTGCATTTGCAAGACTCACACCACTGCACACTCACACCACTGCACACTCACACCACTGCACACTCACACTGCCATGAAGCTTTGGGCACAGGGACGCCCTCTTATTTAACCATCCCCAACGCCGCTCTACTGCCCACGCCTGAGGCGCCACGCTGGCCACTGATTCACTCTTCGTATGACTCCACAGGGCCGTGGCCATGCCAAAGGAGATCCCAGCGGAAGACGTCGAGTTAGGGATGCCCACCTGGACTCATCTCTCCGGGGAGATCTCAACCTCGCTCTTGGATTCCCTTGGCGTGCACGTACAAGGTCTCGAAGGTGCTCTCGAGACTTGCATCGTTGAGAACGTCGCACCGGGCATTGTAGCGGCGGCGCAGGAGGAGCTCAAGTCACAGAGAGAGCATCTGGAGCGCGTGCAGATCGAGGAGGAGGAGCGCAAGGCAAGAGAAGCAGCTGCAATCGCCAAGAAGGCCAAGAAGGCCAAGAAGGCCAAGCAGCAGGGCAAAGGCAAAAAGACGAGCAGGCCTTGATCATGTTGTTAGTATACACACTTATATGAATATTCACGCATTTGGTACAGCACTCAAGACTTGCGGACGGTAGTCTGCTATGTGTACTAACTAAGTAGGTCTACTACACGCCCTTTGCTACTAAAAAAATCGTGAAAAATGTAACTGAAAATGCCGATCAACGGCGCGTCGCACAACAATGGCAACGGAGGAGGGCGTGTCGCAAAGAGACTCGCTCCCTCAGGCGGGTATGTTGCGCCGGGTGGAGCACCAGCTCAGGCTTCTCGATATTGTGCTCTCCGCTCAGACTGCTGCACTCTCAATCGGCACGAGCTGCTGTGCAGATCTAAGGACAGATGAGAGCGTCTATTCGGACAGCGCCTATTCGGCCAGCGCCTCCTCGGATTGCTCCGAGACAGAAGGCATGGAGCGTCGAGTCGAAGAGCACGATCGTGAGCTCAGGGTGTGGCTACAAAGGCTCCATACTGAAGGACGCCACCACAAGGCGCAGCTAGAGTCCACACGGCAGCGGCTGCTTCTGGAGAGAACACGAGAAGGCAGAAGAAACAGCACGGCAACCCATCGCAGACTTGCTGTGGACTCTCCAGTGACTCTGACGGAGACGGTGGATGCGCGGGATGCGGCTCAACCCCCCCCGCACACTGATCCTCCCGAGGTCTCCATCGGGATACAGCAGCAAACGAAACCGCTCGCCACTTCCGCCAAGCCATCGCCGGCCGAGTCCGAGCGGCGGGTCGTCCGCCTCAACGTTGGGGGCACGCTTTTTTGCACGACGCTCACAACGCTGCGCGCAACGCCCTCGATGCTCTCGCTCATGTTTTCCGATCGCTACCCCTATGAGGCCGACGAGCTCGGCGTCTTCATCGACCGCGATGGCTCGCAGTTCCGTCACGTGCTCAACTATCTGCGGGGCGGCGAGCTGCAGCTGTGCCGCGACGCCGCCTCGCTTCGCGAGCTTGGCGCAGAGGCCCACTTCTACCAGCTCCCCGGGCTCGAGCAGCTCGTGGCGCAGCAGCTTGCTCAGCTCGAGTGCAGAGGCGATCGGCTGCGCGAACTCTCAATGGGTTCTGTGGTCGCCGAGACGCGCGGCCTCTTCGAGAAGCTGCTCATGGAGATCTATCAGGAGGTGGAGAGCCAGGCTTCACAGGGCAAGCGGCTGTGCACGGTGGCCTTCCTGCAGGAGAAGGTGGTGAATAGTGTGCTCTATCGCTCGCAGACGGATGGATGCTGGGACAAGCGCATCCTCGACTGCAGATACCACAAACTCCTCTCGAACATGCAGACGCAACAGCTGCTCTGCTCGAGGCTCGAGCGTGACGGGCTTAGAGCGGACATCAAGGCACTCTGTGGCAATCGCGAGGCGCAGAATCATCAGTGGGTCGCAACTACCACCTTTATCCTCACAGTGACCATCTGGGAGCCCATCTCTTCGTGCAACAGCGAATCAGTCAATTTGTCTCTCAAAGTTGACCAAGCTGGGAATACTGAGATGGACCAGGAGATGGCAGCGCTCATGTTTAGACGATCCGCAGGGAGCAACGGCCCGGCCATCACAACCACAATATGCAGCCTCAGCGATCACAAGCACAACATCATCGTAGGGACATGAGAGAGAGGAGATCCACTGGTAGGTGGTAGCTCTGAACCAACGATTTGCTCAATTCTTATTCTATACCGATCCAGTTGTATTAGTGATGACATACGCTCTATATGGCAATCAGAATCAAGAAAAGAAGAATGACCCAACTTATGAGTAGTATGCCCACACAAAGCTCGTGTTCGACTGTACCATTGCAGACGGCGTTATCGCCGGGCGCACAAGCAAACCTCTGGTTCGTGCCACCAACGCTGAGGCCCTGAGACGACCTCGATCTCTGAGAATCCCGCAGCAGTGAGGAGGCTCCGTGACAAGAGTGGAGGCTCCCACTGTGCGAAGGGCAATGCGAGCCGTGCTGCCCATGAGTGTGAGGCGCTCAGCTCAGCGACAAGAAGTACACCACCTGGCTTGAGGAGATGAGACACATCTGCAGCGAAGCGCCCCCATTCGGCACGAGGGCGGGGTATCCTCAACGCACTCCGCAACAGGGCGGAGCCTTTGAGATGCCCCTCCTCATTGGCCCCATCGCTGCCGCCGACTCTATCATCAGGCCCGAAGTAGATTGTGGATGGCAGCGTCACCAAAACCGCGTCGAAACGCTTCGATTGTGCCACCAGCCTCGGCATCTCAACCTGCCAGAAGCCACTGACCACAGAGAAGCTAGCGCAGCTCCGCTCTACAGGAAGCGCCGTTCGAAACACACGTGGAGGAGGCACATTGCGCTGCTGCGAGACGGACAGTCTCTTCGCTGTCATTGGCAGAGAAGGGTCTAGGGCCGTGTACACAAGACCCGGAGGAAAATGACGATGACAGACGCCTTCTCCGGGACCAATCTCAAGGACATGATGGCCAGGCTTTAAGCGCGAGAACAGGCGAGAGCGGTCGGTGTACCCCAGCTGTGCGCGCGTGAATGCGGCGGCCGTGGTGGCCTGGCGCACAAGAAACGATGCAGTGGCTGCCGTTGCAAGGAGATCGGCCGCCATTGCTCGGGAAGCAGCAGCTCCTCTGTCAGCCGCTGCCAGCTGTGGACGTCGGCAAATTTTGCGGCGGCAAAATTAAATAGTTAGTTAGTTTATACCAACTAACTAACTATCTGCACGAAACTCGTAAGAAATTTCGACCCAAGCACGCGCTCTGAGTCATGTCCAGCACCCAGCCAGGCCTGGGCAACCGCCCGCGGCAGCGGCCGCCAGCCGACTTACTGCCCAATCAGAACTTGGGCATGAACCCGCGAGAGGCCACGCGCGCCTACCA
>MDSY01134397.1_pt1 | contig 12423 bp, 20 predicted proteins | sample 811131 | NCBI WGS metagenome assembly MDSY01 (sample SAMN05326643, study PRJNA326480) | marine metagenome | isolation source: seawater | place: Atlantic Ocean: South West | collected 2010
AGTACGTCCAGTACCGGAAAAAATTAAAAAGCAATGGGCTAAAGAAAAAGAATCAATTTGGCTTCCTAACTTTTTTGAAGGTAAAGATCCTTTTGACGGCAAACAAACTGACTCTAAAGGTTTACCGGCTGGCGGCACCGACAAAAGAGGATCAACAGTACTTCCTAAACAAGAATTAACCACTACAAACACTAACGAGGAATTTTAATAATCATGACTAACGCACTACAGAATCTGCCACCTGAGCTTCAAGCTCGTCTAGCTGCAGTGATGGCCCAGCAACAAGGCCAAACAACAGAAGCTCCTCAACAACAAGTACAGTTGCAGCAAGGAGGCCCTCAAATCCCTGTACAGCCTACGCAGCCCCCTGCTCAGGCAGCAACAAAGCAGCCTTCATTGATTGACATTCTTACAATGCTGCGCCAAGAGATTGGTGCGTTGCGTCAAGAAGTCTCAGCTGTAAGTCAGCAAATTGCAGCAGAATCTCAAGTCACCGAAGCTGTTGGCCATGCAGTAGGACGTATGTATCAAATGTTTCAACCGTCCGAACAATCAGCTGCAGCTCCAACGTATAGCCAGACGTTTCAAAACCAACAAGTAGAGGAGGAAGGTGACTACTGATCTACCGTTTAGGATTCAAACGCCTAGCGGTTACCGTAAGTACCTTTGCTCAGGCATGTACTTACCTTCAGTTACAACAGTTCTATCCGCCACAGAGTCGGAAAAGTCTAAAGCAAGTTTACGTACTTGGCAATTAAACAATCCTGGTGCGCTAGAAGAAGCAAGCACCCGTGGATCAGCAATTCATAAATGCTGTGAAAATCACATCAGAGGTTTGCCCATTGACTGCCCACCAGATTATCAAGATTTCTGGAATGGAATGTCCCAATACCTTGATTGGTTTGATATAATTCATTGGTCAGAGCGACCTCTCCGAAAGGATTGGTACCATTTACGTTCTGATGACAAGGAAGTTGCATTTGTTTGGAGCACTGAACATAAATATGCCGGCTGTCCTGACTTGATTGGTGAAATAGGTGGAGTCAAGGTAATAGCGGACTTTAAGACCAGCAATGGACCTTATATGAACCGCTTTCCTGACAAAGGTGATCGAATGGGATTTGGGGGATTTCGTAAGTATCAAAAGTGTGCACAACAAATGGCAGCTTATCGGTATGCTTTAAATGAGCGCACAGGATTCTTATGTGATGTGGCATTGATTATTGTCACAACTTCAGAAACTAATCAAGCTATCTTCATTGATGGTGATCAACTTAGCCTATACGAATCAAGGTTCATTAAAAGAGCACAACAGTTCCACGAAATAGAAAGCGATAATGAAACTGAAAATTGCAGTCAACAAGAATTGCAAAAACAAGAGTAATCCTCAAATAGCTTCTGGCTTTTTAAATATATTTGAGGATATTGCATGGTTAGAAGGGTGGGTACGGGCTGGTTATGCCTGGTGCGCCACCCATTTTGCTGATCGTCATCGGAATTCACAAAATTCACGTGGAAGCAACTTAGTTGTTATTGACATTGATGGCGATTGCACACTTCAGCATTTTTGGTCAACTGATACAGCTAAAACCTGGTGCAAGGCTACGTATACATCTGCTAGCCATACAGACGCAGAGCATCGCTTCAGAGCGCTTTTTCCTTTAGCTACCTCACTAGATAGCAAGGCCGAACACAAAGGTGCCTACTGGCTTGTTGTTGACAGGCTAGTGGCTGAATTAGGTATTGACACTCTCAAAGATAATTGTGGTCAAAAACCTGAACGTTTATGGTACGGGAATACCAATGCAGAATTTATTTACAACAACACGACTGATGTTTGTGTTCCAGAATTTTTACTTGAAAATATAAGTTACGAAGAACCTGAAACTTATATTCATTCTGACATTACGCATATTGATTTAGAAAGATGCTCGTGGCTACTACGTAATTTCTTACGTCCAACAGATGATGGTGAATACGAAGATCGATATGTACCTGTAATGGCAGCATGTGCTGGAATTGGAGATGTAATCTTTGATGACTGGGTAGCTTGGGTTTTAAAAGGACATCATGGTCAAAAAGATGAAAACATTCGTAGATTTAAATGGAATGGTCTCGGCAACTATGCAGGACATACTACACTGTATTCGCTTGCTAAAAAGCAAGATAGCAGTTGGACTAATCAACTTCCAGATGAATTACGGTTTAGTAATCAGCTGACTGCTGTTGGATATGGTGACAATGATCCAATTCCAAATTTTGACTCTTTAATTGATAATTTACAAATGACTTCTCAAAATATTCCAGAGGAATTGCCAGAGCCTTTACCAGACACTCAAGTTACTGCAAAACGAAAAGGTCGTCCTAAAAAGCGTGCTGATGACGCAGCTAAAGAACGAGAACAAGACGTAGAAAAAGTAAAAGAACTACTTCCAAATCTGCGTAAAAACTTGTTAACTCATGCAATTGAATACACAGACAGTAGAGGTAATGAAATTGAATTGCAAGGAAATGACCTTGACTTAATGACTGTAAAACTATCTTGTGAGCACGGCGTATTTATTCCAGAAATGAGAGTAAAGTCTGCTGTTCAGTATGCAGCCGGGATTAATCGTTATTGTCCAATTCAAAGATATCTCAACCAATGTGCAGAACATGCAATCCCTCATGCTGAGTGGGACAATATTGGAGAAATATTCCTAGGCAATAGCAATAGGCTTGCGACACTTGCAATGCAACGCATGATGATTGGTGCAGTCGCTAGAGCAATGAACCCAGGATGCTCGATGTCATGGCTTCCAATATTAGTTGGTGCTCAGGGTATCGGCAAATCCATGTTTAGTCGCAACCTTGTTCCAGATAAATTGTTTTCTGAAGTGAGTACTCCTTTAGAAACTCTCATGAAAGAACAATATAGGTTGCATGTTGGTTGGCTTTTGGAGCTACCTGAAATTGATCATTTCTTTAATCACACGAGAAACATTGAAAACTTTAAAAATCTAATTACTACTCGTGTCGATGAAGTACGTAGACCATATGCAACATTACCCGAAAGCCTGCCTCGTAGGTTTGTAATGATTGGCACTACTAATCGCAATCAATTCTTAGTTGATAGCACCGGCAACAGAAGGTTTGTTCCACTTGAAATAGGAAGTGGATTTATTATTCCTTTTGAACGTCTAAAGCTAGAAAGGGATTTACTTTGGGCTTCTGCAGTACAAGCTTATAGAGATGGTACAGCATACGAATTTAGTAGCGGAGAAATTGCTCAAATATCGGAGTACATCCAAGAATTTGGCGATCCTGATCCCTGGACTGACAAAATTCTTTCGTTCATTGCTGATCGCGAAGAGGTTACAGCATCTCAAGTATTGGTGTATGCACTTGATTTAGATCCACGACAACAAGGACGCAAAGAATCAAGACGAGTTGCAGATGTGTTGCAAACAGTTGGCTGGCGACGAGAAGTCACTCGACGAAAAATACAAGGCAACGAAACTGGTAAATCAATTCGTATATGGAAGCGACCAGCAGATGATCCTATTCAAGAAAATCACATTTTAAAAGACTTCTAATTAAACTAAATCTATAAGAATAAATATCATGCTTGTACAGAATATTGAAATTGGATTGCGCGTCAAAGTTGCTAACAATGGTCTTACTGCATTAGTTGTGGGTAAGCCTGAGTATTACACACCAAAGGCAAAACTTGTTCGTATTAAGTACGAAAATAGTACGCGATACGAACATATCGTTAACAATCAAATTGAACCATTGCCTATTATTGAACAATACCCAGCATTGGGTGGTAATTATTGTCGACCTGAGAATGATTTCTAATGTCAGAAGCAACGCCTAGTAAAAAAAGTCATCCATATGGAAGACGTAATCGACGTATTTCAAATACAGCAGAACAAGGAGAGCTATGCCTGTACTCCGGTCATGGATTAGGTAGGTTCTCTTCTCATTCACTGAGATATGAAAGTCATCAAGCATGTACAAGGTGCGTTGCGGGTGCCAGAGAAGGACGCCTGTCTTTTAATATTGACGGGCTTTTAAAAAAACATCGCCAAAGAGCATTAAAATTTTGGAGTCAAGTTGATATTGCAGCTCCTGACGAATGCTGGAACTGGCGTGGTTGCATCAATTCACGGACACATCAGCCTCAGTTTTCTTGGAGAAGACCAGGAATAAGCACATCCACACAGCACCATCCACAGCGAGTAGCAATGTGGTTTAGCTGGGGTGATTTAGGATATACAGGAGTCAAAACAACATGTGGAAATAAGTATTGCTGTAATCCATTTCATCTTATACCTCAAAATATTGGAGTATTTGTAGATGATGATAGTTATATAGATAGTTTTGAACTTGCCTGCCAAATTCATACATTAAAGCAACAAGTGCAAGAATACTTAGTTGAACAAGCATTTGCAGAAGAAGCAAAGCAAGATCAATCGTCAATTATTGATGAAAGAGCCGATCTGTTTCTTGATAACAATGCCAGCTTTAATAAACGAGTTCAAGCAGTGATGAACGATATTCTTGAAGGACGGCACGTTTCACAAGCAGATCCAGAATTTCCTGGTCTATATCGAGAGTTGGATGTAGACAATGATGATAACAATGACAACCCCACATATGAATATTAAATTGATTATCCTAATTAAAGAGTCATAACATTATGTCAAGGCGAACAGATTTACTACAAAAGCTAGTTCAATCAAATAGATTTGGACAAGAAAAAGAGCAAGAGCAAAACTTTCTTATTGCTACTGCTGAATTGATTTTATCCGATCTAATTGAAATAGCTTTAAAAGGTATTGAATCTCGTGGACCAGGATCACTTGTCATTAATTTACTCAATGATTCTTCTGTCTATATGGCTGGAGCAGACATTGAAGGAGATTTGCTTGTTGCAGAATCGCATGAGGATGAGGATGTCATTGATTTTTTACGACCATTAATCAACGAAGTTGATACAAATGATTGGAGTAAATACGTATTAATTACATTAATTAGCGATGCAGGAACAAGAACATTTGCGGTTGAAGCAGGAGGGAGCCAAGAAAGCCTCCGAGCGTTCGCATCAGAATTTACATGACAAGCTAAAAGCTCAAGGCTTGAAACTTCCCCTCTACCCCACCCCACAAATTATTGAAAGGGCTAGGGCTGTGATGGGAAGCATCGACTTAGACCCTACGTCAGATCCTGTTCAACAAGTTCTTGTAGATGCCGTATCTGTTCCATCACTTGAAGTAAATCCGCTTCAAGAGCATTGGCATGGAAATGTATTTGTAGCTCCAAAGGGAGCAGTACGCAATAGTAGACTTTGGTTTAATAAAACACTTAGTGAATACAGAAACTCTTACATTGAATCATTTATATTTTTTACTAGTGCATCTGAATTACTTAGGGCTTGTCCTGCAATTTACGACTATCCATTTTGTGTGCCGTTTAAACGTGTTAGACAGTTACGAGCTACTGGATCTGGATTTGAACATGTTTCTCCTTCTACATGGAATGTAATTGTTTACGGTCCCCCCCTAGATCAAGTTATATCAGATATTGACAAAATAAGCTTATTTTACAACACGTTTAGAGATATTGGCAGAATTTGTTATAACGAATACTCAGGAGATGATTGGTCAAAAGATCTTCAATACTATGATGATAATCGGGGTAATGTGTAATGCACAAACATATCCCCAAAGAATATCTTTATACACTGCCTTCCGGTACAAATGTACATCCATGCAGATTGATAGTCAAAGATGGAACTTTGATGTGGAAACATGCATTATTAATGAAAAACAAATATTTATTTATTCCTGAATCATTAGCACATGAAGCACATATAATTAAAACTGCTCAAAGAATTGAAGATTTAAATACATGGTTGATTAATGATTTAAATCCATGGGAAAGCTTGATACCACATTATTGGTACTATCCAGATGATAAGGAATTAAGCGAAGGCATTGCTCTGTATATGAAACATTTTGTTCATTCCAATGACTATGTACTAGAAAAACTTTCTGATCATCTTCAAGAGCATGAAGTGCTAACAATAAGAGACAACTATTTGTTTTTTAAACGATGTTAGGTCGGCTAACGCCGTCAATACTTCACGTGAACACATCACAATTTACTCTGATATTCTTTATATTAAAAATGTGATTACGACATGCAAAAAATATGAATTACGACCAATTTTTAAATGAATATGATGAATTTGAAAAATGGCAATTGTCTATTAATCCTGAAATAAATGTAGCATCTGAAAACAAAGTCATTGACGACAAGGTTAACCATCCGCCTCACTACACAGGAGGTAATCAAGAAGTTATAGATACTATTGAAGATGCCGTAAAAGATGCACCTACTCCAGTACTCGGGGGTCTGCAGTGGAATGTACTTAAATACATAATGCGTATGTGGCTTAAAGACAATCCAAAAAAAGATGCAGAAAAAGCTCAATGGTATTTGTCACGATTAATTGATAAGCTATGACATTAATTAAGGGAGACCCGTCATACATCGAAGATAAAGATAAATACTTTATCAATATTGCTAAGGCTGTAAGAAAGGGGTCAAATCATCCTACAATTCCAGGTGGCTGTATTATTGTCAGAGATCGTGAAATTATTGGAGACGGCAGAAATTTAATTGCTGCTTGCAAAGTAGAAATTGATTGTATTTCATATGCAATTGGAGTTGCTTCAAAACGAGGGACATCATTAGCTGGCTCAATTGTTTATTCAACACGATGGCCATTTAGTTCCTCAATTTTTCAATTACATCTTATGGGCATAAAGAAAGTAATCGTCTTAGTACACGAATGGGAACCTTATTATGAAGATGAATTTAGAAGAGCAGCTCGATTAGGAGATGAATTACAAATAAAAATAATTGATTATTGGGAAGACGCAGATCAAAGATTTGCGACAAACAAACTAGCTCCAAAATTTAATCAAAGTACACAGATTCATAAACAAAAATTTGTAAATGGAGAAGAAGTAGACACATGACACATACATTGTTATTTGATATAGAAAGCACAGGTCTGTTGCGCAGGGGATCAAATATTCACTGCATTGTTGCACGAGATATTGATAACTCTAATGAACATTTAGTTTATGATCATCGCCCAGATCATTCAATTGAAATGGGTATTGAACGGCTTCTACGTTCAGATGTGTTGATTGGACATAATATCATTGGATATGATATACCTTTAATTAAAGAACGATATGACTTCGACTACGAAGGAGAAATCATTGATACTCTTGTGTTGTCTCGTTTGTTTTATCCCCATATTCTTGACCGTGATTACGAAAGACGCCCTACAGGCATGCCGCAAAAACTCTACGGCAGACATTCCTTAGAAGCGTGGGGCTATCGGTTGAAATGCTTTAAAGGTGATTATGCTAAGCATGAAGGTGCTTGGGAAACATACAGCCCTGAAATGCTAAGTTATTGCATTCAGGATACAGCTGTGACACTAAAAGTATACGAACTAATGACTAGGAGGATGGAAGACTATGCTTGATTGTGTATCGTTAGAAATGCGCATGGCCACTATTATGGCTATGCAAGAAGCTTCTGGATTTAAATTCGATCTTGATAATGCAGATAGCGTAAGAGATAAGCTGCGCAAAGAATCTGAAGAAATTGAAAGCCAAATACAAAAGCGTTATCGCTATGTGCCTGGGAAAGTATTTACACCAAAGCGTAGGGATAAAAAGAATGGATACCACTCAGGTGCCCCTATGACACGCCTTGAGCCGTTTAACCCTACTAGTCGTCAGCACATTGCCTGGGCACTAAAAACGCACCGAGGAGCACGTTTTACGAAGGTTACAGATACAGGCAAGCCTAAGGTCGATGAAGCGACTCTTTCTGAAGTACGTGACATTGCACTTCAGCAAAAAAATACTGATCTACATAAAGAGTGCGAGTGGTTTATTCGCTTACTAACTCTCCAGAAATGGCTGGGACAACTATCAGAAGGTTCTAATTCATGGTTTAACACCATTGAAGAAGATGGATGCATCCATCATTCCTGCACACTTGCTACACAGACTGGCCGTAACGCGCATCGGGGGCCAAACCTCGGACAAGTTGTGAGTGCACCTTGGGCTCGTGAGCTGTTTGTACCTCACTCTGGTATGGTCATGGTTGGCAGTGACCTTGAAGGGCTAGAGCTCAGATGCCTTGGGCACTACCTCCACAGGTTTGATGAGGGCTCTTTTGCTCGTGTTGTCCTCGAAGGAGATATTCACCAGCAAAACGCTGACCGTGTTGGCTGTAGTCGTTCTGAAGTCAAGACTCTCACTTACGCATTCATTTATGGCACCGGAGACCTCAAGCTAGGCCACAGTTTGCGTCCTGAGCTATCTGATGCTCAGAAAAAAGCTCTTGGCTCTAATTTACGTAAGAAGTTTTTGGCAGCAATTCCTGGTCTTGAGCCTCTTGTTGAAGCCGTCAAAATGAAAGTACGTACAACTGGTCGAATTAAAGGGCTCGACGGGCGACCAATTTTCTGTCGTGCAGAACATAGCTCGCTTAATTTCCTGCTTCAGTCAGCTGGAGCAATTTTGAGCAAAAGGTGGGTTGTCACTACTCAAGAAATGTTAGATAATGCTGGACTTACATATAATGTAGATTACACACGTTGTGCATATGTGCATGATGAGCAACAATTTTCTGTTGTTCCATCAGAAGTATTGCAAGTCCAAACCATATGTATTGCCGCTGCACCTAAAGCAGGTGAATACTATGGTTTTAAAGTTCCAATTGCTGCAGCTGCAATGACTGGTGACAACTGGGCCAAGACGCATTAAGTAATTTATGGTTAATGTCTAAATTCAAAATAAATATCAGCACAAGCGATTATCAATTTGATTTTGATTGCTATGACGATCAATACATATTAGATGCGGCAGAAGATGCAGGTATTCATTTGCCTTTTGCTTGTCGTGTTGGATCTTGTAGTTCATGCTGCGCTAAAGTAGTAGTGGGTACTCTCGATCAATCAGCACAAAACTATCTGCACGATTATGAGATAGAGGCGGGATTTGCAATGCTATGTGTTGCTTATCCTACTTCTGATTGTGTTATACAGGGAGAAGCCGAAGAAGAACTTTTGAATTAACTAGTATGGAAGATGATGATCTGCTTCTCGCATTACATTTAAATGAGACGACTGCAAAACTTTTACTAAAGTCAGTCGATTTCTTTTTACAGCGTTGGCCTGGAGGCAATCCTTCCGAACAAACCGGCCTAGCCCTGCTTAAAACGCGCCTTCAAGGGTGTGTTCTTGAGTATCAAATGCGTAAGTAAAAGATAAGCAAACATTCGTTGATTATTAATTATGTTTAAATATATTGCAGCATTATTGCTGATGGCTTCTCCTGTGCAAGCTAAAGATCCAGATGTTACATATTACACATCTGAAGCAACGGGTTGCATGATTTTAAAAGAGTGCAATCAAGACGTAAACCAAATCAAAAATTTTGCAGATTTGTATGCACATTACAACATTACTGAAATTGATCAATACAAAGAAGAGCTTACGGGAATTATTGATGCATTAAAAACATTAAATGTTGAAATGTATTTAGGACCACAGCGCTACTTTAGAGTTGGTGAAAGGGGAATTTATCAAACAGAATATAATCGTATCTTTTTAAATGTAGGTTACCTTTCAAATCTAAAAAAATTCATTTCTACGTTGCGGCATGAAGTTTGGCATACTGCCCAAGACTGCATGGCAGGCACACTTGATAATAGTTTTATGGCCGTTATATTAGATGACGAAACAATTCCGCCATTGTACAAAGCTATAACTCAAAGTAAATATGGCCTATTGATGTCTTCAGCTGTGCCTTGGGAACAAGAAGCTGTCTATGCTGCAGCTGTTGAAAATATGTCTTTAAACGCTATTGAAGCTTGTGCTGCTGGACCTATGTGGGAAGTATATTCTCCTACTCCTTTGACAAAAAAGTATTTAGTGACCGAAGGATTTATGCCTCCAGAGTAAATAAATTACAACACTGGAATGTAGAAAATGCTTTAAATTATTTATTAAATAAAGGATTATCTGTTACACATGCAAAAGGCATATTAACAAATGCATGGCGTGAATCAGAATTTAATGCGCAAGCGGTAGGCGATTATGGTACTTCGTTAGGTCTATTCCAATGGCATGCTATTCGTAAACATCATATGTTAAAGACACTAGGATCTCAATGGTCTAATCCTTATAAACAGCTTGATTACTTGTTTATTGAACCAGTAAATTTATCTGGTTATTCTATTGAAGATTATAAACGCACGAATTTTAAATCAATTCAAGATGCAGCTGATTCATGGATGAGAAAGTGGGAAAGACCTGCTAGTCCCTTAAAGGCATCAATTAAACATCAAACAATTATCAAAAAACTCTGGTAATGTTCGCCGTAAACCAGTAACAACAGCTACAATTAATGTATACGTTGATCCTCAGAGAGGACGCAAGTACCACAACCAGTGGGAAGCAACGGGAAATATAAACCCCTACTGGAAAATTCAAATGACTGAACTTCAAGCCCGTGCAATCATTAATGCACGTAAAAATTTTGAGCGTGCTCGTAAAGAGCTTGATCAAATCAAACTGAGCGAAACACGCTACCGTGGCAATCTGTACACCACAGACGCTCGCAACCCTCAGAATGTTCACGGAACATTTACTTATCGTGGTCGGACCTACGTCAAGTGATCCTAAGTCACAATAGAATAATAAAAACAACCCATTGCTTATGAATAATGTACCTCTATATTCCAAAAGACTTAGACAAACATCGAAATAAAAAACGGCCTATAGAACCCGAAATGATTTTTGCTAGTCTTTGCTACAGAGGGGTTCATTATTCAAAATGGGTATGCATAAATTCATTAGCTCTAGATTATCAAAAAATAAATGGTGAGCCAATGTCAGATTGGACATTAGATTGGTAGCTAAAGCCCACTAATGTAGGCCTTTTTTCTATTTTTTAGACACATATTATACTGTCTTTGCCCAATTATGGTCAAATTAGTTTATAGTTATTGGAGTGAAGTAACTTCACTGATCATTTATACCTACTATAAATTAAATGTCTATTATTTCTAAGTCTGCGATTGCTGGCATTATTTTAGTTTCATCTCCAGCGTCAATTGCTGGACCTTTTGTTAATGCTGAAACCAATGCTTCATACTTCGGTGACGCACGAGAATCGACTGTAACTGATGTTCACTTTGGATATGACTTTCCCTTAAGCGACAAAGCAACTCTGACCCTCCAAGGCGGCCCAGCATTTGTTTCAATTCCAGATACTGACGTAGAACACGAGATGTCTGGCAAAATTGCTTTAAGCGTAGATGCAACAGACAAACTAAATGTATATGGAGAAGTGTCTGCGATTACTATTCAGCGTGATATCGAAGCTGATTTCCCTGTAGGCCTCAAGGCTGGAGTAAAATATTCTTTTTAATATTTTGAATTTTGTGGTTTGCCTTCTTGGCTTTTTTTAGTATTGATTGAGCTTCTTTTCGAGTTACGCATTTTCTTGCTTTTTCTTGAAGAAGCTCTATTTTTTTCTGTTGTTTTAAAACACTCATAGTTTCTAAGTACCACGAAGCTCTTTGAATCGTGCCAGTTCATTGCTGCGAGCTTGGAGTGCGTTTATTTGTCGACCAATGCCATAATTAAAGGAGCCAGCACCACCCATCTGTGATGGGGAAAGGGTGGTTGACTTAGGTCTATTCTCTTCATATGCAAGCATGCCTAACCTTGTCTTAGCGCGTGATCGAGCATTAGACCATTGGTTACGATCATTGGCATTAAGACGTCTACGGTCGACTGAGTTATCTCTTGTTAGTCTCACTATTTAAATCGCTGACAATCCTATTATATCCCCATTCGCTCTCTGCACTTTCAAAAATGCAGATCCACTCTGCGTCTGCTTTTAATAGATCTTCAGGCATTGATCGCATAAGTTCAATGATTGCTGCACGATGATGCGAGAGATCACTATTATATTGTTCAAAGTAATGATTTAAATCAATCACTTTAGACCAACAAACTGTTGAATTTCTTTAATCGCAACAGACACTGGCTGCAGTGTGGTTACCATTTTTTGCAATGTCTGCTTGTCAATTACTTCAACAACTTTGCTGGTTTCTTCAACCCGTGTATTCAGCTCAGACTGTTTAATTTCTACTACTTCAATTCTTGCAGAAGTCTGTGCAATTAAACTTTCTAGCTCTGCTTCAACTTTTTTGCTTTTATATAGAGAAAATTTAATTCCAACGGCCAAAGCCAGTGCTGGACCAATAACGTATTCCATATACATATGTAATCTGAAATTAGTCTAGCTATATTTCTACATCAGCATGAGG
>MDSY01011082.1_pt1 | contig 12421 bp, 12 predicted proteins | sample 811131 | NCBI WGS metagenome assembly MDSY01 (sample SAMN05326643, study PRJNA326480) | marine metagenome | isolation source: seawater | place: Atlantic Ocean: South West | collected 2010
GCCCCGATCAGGAGGAGCAGCAAATAGGACACCCAAAAGGGTAAAACCTTGCGCCATTGCCCAATGTCCGGCTCAGATCAGTCATTGTTCAATCCCTCTAATATCAAGCGCATGATTGCCCTTAATCCGAAAATACCGCGCCAATACGGGGCTCAAAATATCTTTGCAGCACAAACGCGGCCCTGAATGACGCCACATTGAAAATTTATGTCCTTAATTCAGACTAAGGTTTGCGGTTCTACCTGACAAGACCGGCTACGTCTCTGCCGCAGCCACGCTCCAAATCTTGCGCATCACGGTGGGAAGGTCTGCCAGACGGAAGTCCTCAGCGGCGGTGAATGTTTGATTGGTTTGGTGGAAATCAACCGTGGCCACCATAACCCGCAGACGCAGATGGAAATGCGTGAACGTATGGCGCACCTCGCCCGGTGCCTCTGCCCAGTCTGCCTGCATGGGAGGGATCGCATCCGGCAGAGTTTCGCGCCATTCACTGCCCGGCCAGCCCAGCATGCCGCCCAGCAAGCCGCATTCTGGACGCTGCTCTAGCAAAACAGCCCCATCGCTGCACCGCGCGACATAAGCGGTACCAAAGCGCATGGGCTTTTTCAACTTTGGTAATTTCCTCGGCAATTCCACCGCAGTGCCAGCTTTACGCGCCACGCAAATGTCGTGCCATGGACAAAGGGCGCAGCGCGGTGATTTTGGGGTGCAAATCGTGGCACCTAAATCCATCACCGCTTGTGCATAATCACCGGGCCGCGACTGGGGTGTCAGGCTTGTGGCGAGTGATGTCAGCTCACCCTTCGATTTTGGAAGTGGCGCGTGGAGATCAAACAAACGCGCCATGACCCGCTCAACGTTGCCATCCACCACCGTTTCCACATGGTCAAATGCGATCGCAACAATAGCGGCGCTGGTATAAGGGCCAATGCCCGGCAGGTTTTGCAAGGCCGCACGATCCGCCGGGAATTTTCCACCATGCTCCGCCACAATAACTCGGGCGCATTTCAACAAATTACGGGCTCGGGCATAATAGCCAAGCCCCGCCCAAGCCGCCATTACATCGGCATCTTCAGCAGCAGCCAAATCCACCACCGTCGGCCATGCAGCTATAAACTTAAGAAAATAGGCCTTCACCGCCGCCACGGTGGTTTGCTGCAACATAATTTCAGATAACCAAATACGATAAGGATCTGGTAGTTGCCCGGCCGCGCGCGCTGCCGGGCTGACACGCCAAGGCAACTTCCGCGCATGGACATCATACCAGATCAAAAGCTCAGTTGAATTCATGAGATCACGCAAGTTTGAGTAGCTTTCTGCAAAAGTGGTGGCGTTGCGCCCGGCTTCAGGTAAAATAGAGTAAATCAGGAAGAGTCAGCAAAATCGATGCAAAAAAATGTAAGCAGATCTGAAAAACGCAGGGCAGGCTTTCGGCGCACCTCTGCTTTGGTCGAGCAAAAACTTCGAAATGCCGGGGAATCGCGTGGCTTTGCGATCACAAGGCTACTTACCCACTGGTCCGAAATTGTCGGTGCACCTATTGCGGAAATCTGTACACCTGTGAAAGTCAGCTATGCGCAAAAGGGATTTGGTGCGACATTGGTTGTCCTGACCACCGGTCCACAAGCTGAGATGCTGGCCATGCAATTGCCGCAGCTACGCGAGAAGGTGAATGCCTGCTATGGCTACAACGCGATTTCCCGCATCCGCATCACCCAAACAGCTCCCATCGGATTTTCCGAAGGCAAAGCTCGGTTTGGAGCCTTACCAAAAAGCCCCACCCCAGCGCCCTGCCCCGCCACGGCTCAAAAAGCCAAGGCCATTGCTTGCGAGATTAAAGACGAAGGCCTCAGAGCAGCTCTGGCAGCCTTCGGAGAAAACATTATGAAACATGAAAAGAGATCTTGAGATGAAAAAGACCTATGTGATCGGATTGGTATTTATACTCGCCTTGGGCATTGGAGCTTACATGGTGAAGGCGCCCACGCCCTCTGGACTAACGGCCCCAGGCTTTGGTGCTGCCAATGCGACGGAAGCCGGTGAAATTGACACATCCTCTATTCTCGAGATGACACTTGGGGCCGAAGACGCGCCAATTCAAATGACAGAATACGCCAGCTTCACCTGCCCCCATTGCCGCACCTTCCACAAAGATGTGTTTCAAAAACTCAAAGCTGATTATATCGACACTGACAAACTTCATTTTACCTATCGCGAGATCTATTTTGATCGCTATGGCCTCTGGGGTTCCATCGTCGCACGCTGCGGCGGGACTGATAAGTTCTTTGCCATCTCAGATCTTCTCTATACCAAGCAAGCCGAATGGACCAAAGGCACTCCAGCCAAGATTGCAGAGAATTTGCGCCGTATTGGCATCACCGCAGGCCTGTCGCAAAAAGATGTTCAGAGTTGCTTTACCGATGGGGAAAAAGCACAAAACCTGGTGGCTTGGTATGAGGCGAACCAGGCAGAAGATGAAATCTCTTCAACCCCGTCCTTCATCATCAATGGTGCGAAATATTCCAATATGTCCTATGCAGAATTGCAAAAAATTCTGGATGCTCAATAAAAGTCAAAGTCCAAGGTTGATAATTTTTGCGTCGATCTTGGACCAATCTTTGATCTCAAGCCGTACAGGCAGGGCCAAAACATCCCTTTGATATTGAGCTGGTAATCTGACCGCATCTTTTTCTGTACAAACCAACTGTGCATTAAGCGACCGCGCCTTTGCAGCCAGCCGTTTCATCAAGGTTAGCGACAGCGGTTCGTGATCCAACAAGGCTTCACAACCCAAAATATTGGCGCCCAGATCGCGCAGGGTAGAAAAGAATTTTTCTGGATGGGCAATCCCGGCGAAGGCAAAAACCGGTAACCCCTGCCACGGCATGCCTGTCAGCAATGGTTTGATCTGGCCCTCAACCCGAAAATGCGCCTGGTCTGGCCCCAGAGCCGCAAACCGCCTCTGCGCCGCCGCATCACCAATTGACAGGCAAAGATCCGCACGCGCCAAACCTTTGGCCAGCGGCTCTCGCAAGGGGCCGGCCGGTACACAAAACCCATTGCCAAATCCAAGTGTCGCATTGACGACAACGATCGAAAAATCTTTTTGCACAGAAGGATCTTGGAAGCCATCATCCATCAAAATCACATCTGGGTTTTGTGCCAAAGCTAGGGCCAAACCCTCCGCTCTTTTGCGCGCCACCACTACAGTGCAAAAGGCGGCAGTCAGCAAAGGTTCATCGCCCACCTCCAACGCCCCATGTATTTTTGAATCCACCAAAGTTGGCATGGCTATTATACCACCATAGCCGCGCGACAATACCACAACCTGCCGGCCTCGCTTCTTTAGGTGCTCAGCCAATGCAATAACCACTGGCGTTTTTCCCGTGCCACCGGCATTAATATTTCCAACACAAATCACCGGGCAGGGCGCATGATGCGCCTGCAACGCCCGGCTTTGCCGCCAAGCCGTTGCCACACCATAGAGCCAGCCCAAAGGCCACAGTCCATAGGCCAAGACCCCCCGCGGTTGATGCCAAAACTGCGGCGTTCGTATCATTGTGGCACTTCCTCAAACCCAAGTTTTTGCAACGTTATCTCCACTAAACGATCCGTAACCTCTGCCCCTTCTGAGACAACCTCCCAACCTGTAGCGGCCATTTCGGCGCATTGGTCAGGTTCCATCAACGCCACCACGCGCCGGCTCAAATCTTGAGCAGTCTCCAAAGGCTGCGTGGCTCCTGCCTCCCGCAAACGATCATAGGCATGCTGATTTTGGCCAATTTCGGGCCCGTGTACAACCGCGCTACCTAAGGCGACAGCTACCATTGGATTGGGCACATCACCGCTCGTCAGACTCCCGCCCATATAAGCGAGTGCCGCCAACCGATACCAAAGGCCAGTGTCTTCACCCGACTCCGCGAGAAAGACTTGCGTCCGTGATTCTGGCTCACCCTCTTTCGCCCGCGCATGCGCGGTCAATTCCAACTCAGTACAAAGAGCCAAGCAATCCTCCGTGCCTGCGGGATCAAGCAAATCCAAAATCAGCAGCATGCGATGCGCCTTGCGCTGGGCTTGCATAAAGGCATCAATCACCACACGCATTTCTTGGTGGGGCACCCTATGCGCAAACCATACAGGCCGCCCCACCAAAATTTCGCCAATACGGTCCCGTTCACCTTCATCGCAGCCTGGCGCCAAAATACCACCAAGGAGTGATCCTAAAACCTCTATATTGCGGGCGGGCAAACCAAGATTCCTTAAGCTTCCCGTTGACTCGTTTGATGCAACAAAAGCATAAAACACAGGTTTCAAAGTCTGCCGTGCGATCGTCTTTCGCCAAAGCCAGGTTCGGCTCCATATTGGTCCAGTTTCTGCATTAATCAAGAGGGTCGGGATTGACCGGTGATGGTTTAATCCAAACAATGCACAAGCAACGCTGGCCTGCGCCCAGAAACACAGATCCGGAGAGGTCTCCGACAACCAAGCCAAACCCGCTTGAGCATCCGCCTCATCCAAAACCACCACATCCGGTGCAAAAGCAACTTCCGAAGCTGGGGCTGTCAGAACATAAGAAAGTGTTGGCTCACTCAATTGCGCGCGCATCAAGACCTCACGGATAGCATCTACCGCCGCGGGTTTATTGGCATGAGCCCATATGAGCGGGCGATCTGTTCTGGCCTCTGTCGTCACATGCGCCTCAAGGTCAGACCCGCCAAAAGGCCAGAGTGAATATCGCGATTGCTCGCCACCATTCCGTTCAGCTGTGCCGCCGCGCTGTTAAAAACAGGCACAGCTCCAGTTTGATCTGTGGCCAGCCCACCCGCCTCATTCACAATCAAACTTCCAGCCGCGACGTCCCACTCCCATGTAGGCCTTAAAGTCAGCATGCCGTCGAAAGCGCCATTGGCCACCAAGCACAGCCGATAGGCCAATGAAGAACGGAAACTGCGTTTTAAATCAGGAAAACCACCGGGCCAAAACTCAGGGTCAAAATTAGATTTAGCAGAGAGTATATCCGCCCCGTGGGTCTCGGCGCGCGGCGACACTGAAATAGGCGCGCCGTTAAGAAAGGCTCCTCCGCCCAAACATGCACAGAACATCATGTCCAACACCGGCAGATATACCGCCGCTGCTTGAATTTGCCCAGCTTTTGCGACGGCTAAAGAATGCGACCAATGTTCTGTCCCAGCAATAAAAGCCCGCGTGCCATCTATCGGATCAATGATAAACACCCGTTCTTGGTGCAATCTTTCTGCATCGTCATCAGTCTCTTCAGACAGCCAGCCATATCCGGGGCGCTCCATGCGCAACTCCGCAGACAGCATTTTGTCGACAGCGAGATCCGCCTCTGTCACCGGGCCAGCATTGTCTGATTTGTCCCATATCTCAGGATCTTTTTGAAAAAATCCCATGGCAATATCCCCAGCATCGCGGGCAGCTTGGATTATGAGTTCAAGATCATTCACCAGCAATAGCCATAGATGGAATTAACAAGGACGGGACAACCCTCGAAAGATGCCCACGCCCATCATTAGCAGGAACAATATTTAGCAGCATCTGCCGCAAATTTCCCGCGATGGTGCATTCATTGACCGGGTAGGCAATCTCACCATTTTCCACCCAAAAGCCCGAAGCGCCACGCGAATAATCTCCAGTCGTGGCATTAATCGACGCGCCAATCAAAGAGGTCAACAATAGGCCCGTGCCCATATCGCGGATCAAATCTTCGCGGCTTTGCTGGCCTGACGTCAGCGTTACATTACCCACCCCCGGTGACGGCGGCCCTGAGGGACCGCGCATGGCGGAGCCTGTGCTCTGCACACCCAATTGCGCGGCCGTGGACAAATCAAGCGTCCATTGTTGCAAGACCCCATCAGCCACAATCGCCCGCTCTGCAACTGGCAAGCCTTCCCCATCAAAGGGGCGCGAGCCACTGGTGCGTTTGCGATGTGGATTTTCCAGCAACGATATCCCCTGCGGCAAAACAGAACTGTGCATCTCATTTTGCAGCCAGCTTGCGCCGCGCGCCACTGCGGAACCATTGCTCGCAGCAAGTAGATGCCCAATCAAGCCGCTGGAAATACGTTCGTCATAAAGAACTGGAAAAACACCCGTTGGAGGTTTGCGCGCGCCCTGGCGCGCCACGGCCCGTTCGCCCGCGCTGCGGCCAACATCATAGGCCGCACGAAGATCTGCGCTAAAAATTCGAGAGTCGCCATCATAATCACGTTCCATCTGGGAGCCAGTGCCCGAAATGGCGACACAAGAGAACCCATGATCTGTGCGCGCATAACCGCCACTAAATCCATTCGACATGCAAAGGTGAATGCGCCGCGCGCCAAAGGCCGCCCCTGCCGATTGGCATTGCATAACTCCTGAAACCTCTAGAGCTGCAGCCTCCGCCTCAAGCGCCGTAGCCTGTAATTGCGCCGCCGATGGCTCCTTTTCCGAATCGGACAGCTCAAGCGCCTCTACGTCCCAATCACGGGCCAATTGGTCACAGCTGGCCTGACGCAGATAAGCATCATCCGGCGCATGGCGTGCCATTTCAACAGCACGCTGGGCCATCAGCTCTATGGCCTCCAGGCTGATATCAGAGGCCGAAACACAGGCCTGGCGAGCGCCCAGCATTACCCGCAAACCGATATCAGTCCCCTCTGCGCGCTCAGCTTGCTCAAGCTGCCCACCGCGCACTTCAATAGAGTGCGAAACCCCATCAACCGCCATGGCATCGCAGGCATCCGCCCCGGCGCGTTTCGCGGCGTCCAGCAGCTGTTGACCAAGGTCGACCAAAGATTTTTTCATTATGTGTCCTCTTCTGCTCCCTTGCTAACCAGCAATCGCCGGCCCTACAAGTCGGAGCGATTTCAGAGTGCCGCATCGGCGGATAAAATGCAGCTTTGGCCATAATGTGCCAGTCTGGGCTTGAATGAGCGCAGTTACCGCGTATTAATTCGTATGATATTTTGCAGGCCTGATCCTGCACAGGACTTGCAGGAAAATATGATGAAAAAAATCGGTCTCTTAGGCGCAGGGCGCATTGGTCAGGTTCATGCCCGTGCAGTATCATCCGTGCCCAGCGCTCAGTTGGTCGCAGTTGCCGATCCCATGCCCGCAGCCGCGGAGATGTTGCGTGACACCTATGGGTGCGAGATTCGCACGATTGAGCAAATCAAAAACTCCTCAGATATTGACGCGGTGATCATCTGCACCCCGACAGACACCCATGCGGATTTGATCGAGGATTTTGCCCGCGTCGGCAAAGCGATTTTTTGTGAGAAACCAGTCGATCTGGATCTATCGCGAGTGAAGGCCTGCCTAAAAGTTGTGTATGAGACAAAGGCCACGTTGATGGTTGGCTTTCAAAGACGCTTTGATCCAGACTTCCAAGCTCTGCGCGCGGCGATTGACGCAGGCAATATTGGCGAGGTCGAAATGGTCACTTTGATCAGTCGCGATCCCGGAGCGCCACCCTACGACTATATCGAGCGCTCCGGCGGCATCTTTCGAGATATGATGATCCATGATTTTGATGTGGCGCGCTGGATGCTGGGCGAAGAGGTCGAAACGGTGCAGGCGGCCGGCTCCGTGCTCACCGATCCTGAGATTGGCAATCGCGGCGATTTTGACAGCGCAAATGCCATTTTGCGCACAGCCAGCGGCAAACAATGCTCCATCAGCAATTCGCGCCGCGCCACCTTTGGCTATGATCAGCGCATCGAGGTGCATGGGTCGGATGGCGCCGTGGCCACCGACAATCATCACCAGTCACGTGTCACCTTGGCAAATGGCGCAGGCTATACTCACCCGCCACTGCTCGATTTCTTCATGACCCGCTATATAACAGCCTACGCAGCGGAGATTGAACATTTCGTGGTCTGTTTAAATACAGGGCAGGCCCCTCGCACCAACGGTTATGACGGGCTGATGTCTCTTGCCTTAGCAGAAGCAGCCTTGGAATCGGCTCGCACAGGTCAGGCGGTACGGCCGGCAAATCTTTTGAGCCGCAGTTAAGCAAGCGCGCAACCACTCAGCAAATAATCCCCCTCTTTGAAAGGTGAATGAAATGAAATTGATTATGGCAGAAGCCTCCCCCTTTGCGCGGAAAGTTCGGGTTTTGTTGCGCGAGACCAACCAGCTGAAAGATGTAGAAGAGGTCAACATCGTGACCTCCCCATTTCAAGTCAATGAACAGGCCAAGGTCGCCAATCCGACTGGGCGCATCCCCTCTTTAAGCCGCGCCGATGGGCCTGCGCTTTATGATAGCCGAGTGATCACCCGTTATTTGGACGCAAAAGCCTCCGCTGGGCTGTATCCAGAGGCTAAGCTTTGGGATGTGCTCACCGTTGAAGCCACGGGCGATTCGATGATGGATAGTGCAGTGAGCATCTCTTATGAGCTACGTTTACGTCCAGAAGATAAGGTCAGCACCGAATGGACCGAGGCCCAATGGGCCAAAGCCATGGGCGGTTGTGATGCCTTGCAAAGCAGATGGATGGATCTGCTGAACGGCCCGCTCACCATGGCGCATATCAGTGTTGCTTGCGCGTTAGGTTATCTGGATCTGCGCCATGACGCGCGCAATTGGCGGCAAGGACATGACGTGCTGGCGGCTTGGCTTGCAGACTTCTCAAAACGCTCCAGCTTTCAGGATACACATTTTGACGGGTGATTTCTGCCCGCCTCAACGCTTTGAACGCATCACTCAGAAAGTACTTTCAAACCCACCTCATCAACTTTTGGGAATTGCCGCTGAAATGCGGCAAATTCGCTCCTTACAGACTGCGCTCGAATGTCCGCTGGACGTGGGGCTATGGCTAAGCTAGTTAGCGACTGCGCGACCCTACTTTTGTGGGGTTCGAATCTTTGAGCCAGTCATATCTGGCAGTTAACTTGGAGGAACCTCGTGGCACATACAGATGAACACGAAGGCACCCGTAGAGATTTTCTCTACTACGCGACGGCAGGTGCAGGCGCAGTAGCAGCGGGCACAGCAGTTTGGCCCTTGGTCAACCAGATGAATCCCTCAGCAGATGTGTTGGCATTGGCCGCAATCCGCGTAGACGTGGCTGACGTTGAACCTGGCACTCAGATTACTGTCCTATGGCAAGGTAAGCCTGTATTCATTCGCCGTCGTACCGACAGCGAAATTGATGCTGCACGTGCAGTAGATATGGGTGAGTTAATCGACGGCAATGGCCGCAATGATAACAATCCAGATCTTTCCGCCACTGATGAAAACCGCGCGCTTGACGCAAAAGGTGAGTGGTTGGTCATGCTGGGTGTGTGTACCCATCTGGGTTGTGTACCCTTGGGCGACGGAGCCGGTGAATTTGGCGGTTGGTTCTGCCCCTGCCACGGGTCACACTACGATACCGCTGGGCGCATTCGGAAAGGTCCAGCTCCAGAAAACCTATTGGTTCCAGTAGCCCGTTTCGACGGAGAAACTGAACTTGTCATTGGTAAGGAGAACGCATAATGGGCGGCATTCCACACGATCACTACGAACCAAAGTCCAAAGCGACAAAAGCAATTAACGCTCGCTTGCCAATCATTGGACTTTTGCATGATACATTGATGATACCAACACCAAAAAATCTAAACTGGATGTGGATTTGGGGCATTGTTTTGACCTTCTGTCTGGCCATGCAAATTGTGACTGGCGTTGTTTTAGCGATGCATTACACGGCGAATGTTGATTTAGCTTTTGCCTCAATTGAGCATATTATGCGCAACGTGAATGGTGGTCATATGATTCGTTATTTCCACATGAATGGTGCTTCATTATTCTTTATCGCAGTATACGCTCACATCTTCCGCGGTCTATATTATGGAAGTTATAAAGCTCCCCGTGAAATTACTTGGATCATCGGTATGCTAATTTATTTGCTAATGATGGCCACGGGCTTTTTGGGCTACGTTTTGCCTTGGGGTCAAATGTCTTTTCACGGTACAGCTGTGATCACCGGCTTGTTTGGTGCGATACCTTTCGTTGGAGAGGCGCTACAGACTTGGCTCTTAGGCGCAAGTGCCGTGGGTCAACCCGCTTTAAATCGTTTCTTCAGCCTGCACTACCTTTTGCCGTTTTTGATTGCAGGTCTCGTCATCATACATATCTGGGCATTCCACACCACCGGTAACAACAACCCAACCGGTGTGGAAGTACGCCGCGATTCGAAAGCCGAAGCCCAAAAAGACACTCTGCCTTTCTGGCCTTACTTTGTAGTCAAAGACCTATTTGCTCTCGGCCTCATAATGACTGTGTTCATGGCGATCGTCGGCTTCATGCCTAACTACCTTGGCCATCCTGACAACTATATCGAAGCCAACGCTTTGGTGACACCGGCACATATCGTGCCTGAATGGTATTACCTTCCATTCTACGCCATTTTGCGTGCGTTCACATCCGAAGTATGGGTTGTTCAGATCGCAAGCTTTCTGACAGGCGGCATCATTGACGCAAAATTCTTTGGCGTTTTGGCCATGTTTGGTGCGATTGCAGTTATGGCACTTGCTCCATGGCTCGACACCTCCAGCGTGCGCTCTGGTCGCTATCGCCCAATGTTTAAGTGGTGGTTTGGTATCTTGGTAGCGGACTTCATCTTTTTGATGTGGCTCGGTGCCCGTCCTGCAGAAGAGCCATACGCATCCTTATCTTTGATCGGTTCTACCTACTGGTTTGCCTACTTCTTGGTTATCTTGCCGTTGTTGGGCGTGCTCGAGAAACCATCGACACCACCCGCAACAATCGAAGATGACTTCAATTCCAAACGCAGCACTTACGAGGCAGCTAGCGCTGCCACGCCAGCAGAGTGATAAGGGAACAAATTATGTTCAAAAGATTCACAATAGCTCTTACATTCGCTTCGCTGCTCGCAACTGGTGGGGCTCAGGCTGCCGGTGGTGAGGGCTATGTTAAAGACCACGCTTTCTCTTTTGAAGGACCGTTTGGCTCGTACGACCAAGATCAATTGCGGCGCGGATTAAAAATCTACACAGAAGTTTGTTCGTCGTGCCACGGCATGAAGTTCGTGCCCATACGCTCGCTGGGCGATGAAGGTGGACCACATCTAAGCAAGGAAGAAGTGCGTGTCTACGCCTCTGACTACATCGAAGTTTGGGATCAAAATCTGAATGAAGGTGAAGGTGATTACCGCGCTGCGGTTCCAGCAGACCATTTCCCCAAAAGCGGTAATGCCAACGCACCAGATCTGTCGTTAATGGCTAAAGCCCGTGCAGGCTTTCACGGACCAGCCGGTACAGGCATAAACCAACTGGTTAAAGGTATGGGAGGGTCCGAATATATTCTGTCATTATTGACAAGCTACACAGGCGAAGAAAAGACTTCTGCAGGCGTTACTCTGTACGAAAATACTGCTTATCCAGGTGGATGGATCTCAATGGGCGCTCCATTGGAGGACGAGTACGTTGAGTTCGAAGACGGTTATCCAAATGACCTGCAACATCTCGCTGAAGACATCTCAGCCTTCCTAATGTGGACCGCTGAACCAAAACTGAACGATCGCAAGCGTGCCGGTGCGGTTGGTGTTTTAATCTTGGGCTTTCTGACCCTACTGCTATATTTCGCCAATAAGGCGCTCTGGCGTCCCATAAAATACAGAAAAAACTAAGTTTCTGACAAAGCAAAACGCGCCTCCTTGGGGGCGCGTTTTTTATGAGCTCAAGGAGCGCGCCGCCCCAAATATGCCTGCAAGGCCGGTGGGGGATGGTCAAATAGGGGGCCAATTGGCGCGGGCGCCTGGGCCCGACCATCGATAACAAGAATGGCGTATTGCGCAAAATTCAATGCATCTTGCGGATCATGAGTGACCATCAATGCAGTGATACCCGCCTGATGAGCAATCTGCCGCGTTAGTTCAAGCATTTCATCCTTCAACGCCGGCCCCAGAGCTGCAAAAGGCTCATCCAGCAGCAAAATTGGGCGTTGACGCAATAACGCTCGCGCCAATCCTGCCCGGCCTTTCTGGCCACCCGATAGGTCGCGCGGACGGGCCATCGCCTTGTCACCCAGTCCCACCTGATCCAGCGCCGATATAGCCTGTGCCTTTTGAAATGCTGATAGGCGCATGTCAGGTCTCAGGCCAATCGCCACATTGTCCAGCACGGTGAGATGCGGAAAGAGGTTGTGATCTTGAAACAATATGCTGAGCGGCCGTTCACCAGGATGATCTGGCATGGGCTTCCCATTCCAAAGCACCTGCCCTTCCCTAGGGACCAAAAACCCAGCAATCCCGTTAAGTAACGTCGACTTACCCCCACCAGAGGGGCCAATCACGGCCACGCGGTCCCCTGATGCAATTTGCAAATCCGCCGTGAGAGAGAATCCATCCTGCTGGTAACGCAGCCTATCCAATTGTAGCATGTCCACGCCCTCCACGATCAAACATCCAAAACAAAA
>MDSY01000839.1_pt1 | contig 12420 bp, 9 predicted proteins | sample 811131 | NCBI WGS metagenome assembly MDSY01 (sample SAMN05326643, study PRJNA326480) | marine metagenome | isolation source: seawater | place: Atlantic Ocean: South West | collected 2010
TCACGACTAACCAAATCCTTTTCCACATCTATGATGATGGTTCAGTAGAGAAGGAGTTTATTGTTGAGTGATTTTTGTGGCCCTCGCATTGGCCCTCATCGTGTTTGCAACCTGTGAATTGTCAATGGATTAAGGGTGTTCAGATATGGGATTTGAACCCCCTACGGGCTACAAAAGTCATTCCCTGCATCCTAACAGATGTGGGGATTTTTCATTCAAGACTTCCTGTATCCCACTAAACGTGGGCATAAAGTGTGCAAAACGCAGTTAGGTTTTTACACGTTTAGAAAAATGAGAGGCCTACTTTCGGCACAACAATGGGAACAAGAAGTGTTAGTAACCGTCTGTAGTGCCTATTGCTGTTGAGGGGTGTGTAGCTCTGCAGGGGCTACTAAAGTGATTCTCTGTACTCCTTTGGATGCAGGGATTTTGCTTTAATATCCAACACAGACAATTAATAATTTCCCAATAGCCTTTCATGGTTCTAATGGGTGTGAATTAAGTCTATCGAGGAGAAAAAAAGCTGAAAACATCCAACTAATTTTTTGCGATCATACCCCCCACTTACGAAAAACAATCGTTTTCTATATCTGGGGGTAGCCACTGTTCATAGCCAAACCGTTAGCACATACACTATTCGCAAATTGTTCCAAACGCGCTAAGGACAAACAATAAGTCATCAAGGGCTACATAACCATCTTGAGTCTACTCATTAATTATGAGGTTGCGGATCTGAAAACCAATTATGCCATGTCTCCTCAGAGAAACAGGAATGACCCAAGCGGTTTGTCATGAGTCTAACATCCTGCGGGAAGATGGCCTGAGACCCTTCAATCTCAGCTCGAATACGGCGGTAAGGAAAGAAGAGAATGTCATGGCAAGCGGGTTTCAAAAATTCCGTAGGATCGACCTTGTCAAACCACGTTTTGGCGTGGATGTGTTCGCCGCGGAAAAGCGCATCCAAGGCCGCAACAAGTCGATATGCATGAAGGTCGTGAAGTTGGAAGTATTCAAGCCTATTTGCTTCGATGACAATGTTTGCCATGAGCCACGATGTGAGACCCTCATGATTTGTCATCAAGGCCATCATCAGTGGCTCATGAAAGAATGTCAGGGTGGGGGGAGTGGACAGGTTGAGACGGCGCACAACCGTGGCAAAAACATTTGACACTGTCATGCGTGGCTGTCGAAGAAGATAGACTGTGAAGATTCGTCCCGCCAATGCTGAAGGACATTGCTCGACAAAGAGTTTATCCAAGTTGATGGGAGGAAGGGGTTGGTTGTTGAGATGGTGGTGCAGTTGATCGAGACAATCAATGAATACACTAGATTCTTGGGTGAGCGGTTGTTTTTTAATCAACGCTGTCCAACGTCCGAAATACCCGTTGAGCGAGGAGTAATCGACAAGCCGCAGGTAAACGCCTTCCACCACAATGGGATGCGTCAAGAGGGTGTCAGGTGGCGATGGGTCCAAGCTTTGGATGAGCAGCCCCAATGAAGAGGCAAAGTGGATTTGGTAGGCATAAGGATATGCTGCAGCATTATACACCCCACTATCGAGCAAGGCTAGTAAGGTGGAATGGTCTTGACAAAGAAGGAGGTGTCGGGTCGTATCTAAAAGCAGCTGGAGCCGTTCGAGCCCAATTTCTTTTGTGCTGAGAAAGGTAAACAGCGCTTTTGTTTCTGGGACAACAAGGATGCGATGTAATTCAGCTTGTTGATGCCAAAATGCCAGTTTGGGTGCCGCGTTGTTGTACTTCGCATAATCTGCATACCCACAGAATTGAGCCAATGAATCTAGTGTTTTGCGTTGGGGGTCTCCTCCTGGGGCCAGGCCCCATAGCCGTCGCAAAGTATTGTAGCTTATGAATTGGTCCGTTCGTTCAAGAATCAATCGGGACAAGAGTTCACAATGTCCTCTTTGCAGTATTTCAAAACCACAGGACTTTACGACTTCATTTTTAAGACGAGAAATCATGTATCAAATTTGTATCAAAAATACAAATACTATTGTGATGTTTGAAGATAAACCTAAGCTTCAGTGAAATGAGAGAAGTATTGATTCAGAAAGCTACTTAGTAATTACTCAATCATTAATTGGCTTTTCAAGACTGCTTCATCAGTTGAAATCTTAATAGCTTAAAAAAACCAAATCAAATTTGAATGGCTACCTTTAATTTTTTCAGCAAATTTTTGTCACAAAGAAGACAAGGAGTGGTATTCCCTTATGAACAAAACTTTTTTATTGAAATGAAACAAACACTCCTCTCACTCGCCGTGATCCTTTTTGGTTTGGGATCAGCCTACGGTCAGACCACGCTCGATATCGAATTGAACGGTATTTCGACTGATCTAGATCCGTTTATGTTTGAAGTTCAGCTGGCTTTCGATGTGCTCCCAGATTCAATGGGCACCGGAAACGAAATGGGCTCTGGTTGGCAACAGTATGAGCCGAATTACACCTTCACAATGTTCCCTGTTGGTACGCTTACCACAGAATACTATTGGGAAGAATCGATTACCAATTTATCGATGTATGTCGCCGTGATTTGCGGGGAAGACACCACGATGTTGCCTCCGATTGACTTTGAAAGCAACACGCCAACCAACATCACATATGCGATTAGTGTCGATGTGGGTTGTGGCGATGGCGATGTCGAATGGGATTGCCCCGAGTACATGAGCAATTTTGGCTGGGGTTGTCAGGACGGTTGGGGCATCATCGATGAAAACTGCGATTGCATCGAATACATCGAGCCGGAAAATTGCTTGGAGGGCTTTCTCCCTGGCACTGATTCCATCTCCTTTGACCCCTCATCTCTTCTGATGTACGCGCTCTTGGAATGCGGAAACCAGGACAACCTTGAACCTTGGTTCTTCTGTGGACTTGCTGAAAGCATCTCGGATGCAATGGCTGGCGACGAGGAAGCATGCAATGAAGTTTGGGGCTGGATAGAAGCGAATGATTGGGATGGAACTTGGGATCCTGGAAATGGTGGCAATGACTTCGATTGCCCAGATTTGATAGGCAACATCGGTGAACCGTGTGGCATCAACCAAGGTACATTTGGTGTGATCAATGAAGATTGCGATTGCATTGAAGTTCCTGATTGCGATCTAGTCGTCGAAACCAACTTGTTGTCCATCGACGATGGAACAGGCTCTGGAAGCGTGGAAGCCATCGTATCAGGAGGAACGCCTCCTTACATCTATGAATGGACCGACTTTTGGGACGAACAATTATTGATCGAAGTTGATACGTTGGGCGGAACCGGGACAACGCTTGAGAGCGTGCCGGCCGGCACCTATTTCCTTCAGGTGACCGATGCCAACGCATGTTTTGCATACGGCTGGGAAGACGTCCCGATGGCTTGGGATTGCCCGAACTTTATGGCCAATATTGGTGATGAATGCCAAAGCGGTTGGGGAATCATTGATGAAGACTGTGATTGTGTTGAATTTGAAGAACCCAACGCATGCGTAGCTGACTTCACTGTGGTGCAAGCGTACAACGAAAACAACGTGATCCCTTTTGAACTCTTTGTATTCATCTGGGGCTACGAAGAGAACAACACCTATTCTTGGGACTTTGGAGACGAAGGCACGAGTAGCGATCCATTCCCTTCTTGGACGTATGGAGGAAGCGGGCCTTACAATTTGTGCCTAACGGTATCCAACGAGGAAGAAGATTGCGTGTCGACTTCATGCCAAATGCTAGATATTGACTCCTTGGGATGGATTAATGGATTCTTTGCCGGATTCAGCATTACCATCATGAATGGCGAAGATGGTGTCGTCAATGGCATCGACGAACAATCAGAAGATGAGCTGGGCTTCAACGTCGTTCCCAACCCTGTAGTTAATGGATCATTCGGTCTGAATTGGGAAGCGTCTTCTGCCGGTCTGGTTGACATTACCATGCTCTCAATGGATGGATCAGTGGTTGTTCAAACAACTCGAAACCGCGGAGAAACAATTAACCCGCAAAGCATCAATGTTGCTCACCTCGCGCCTGGTTTGTACTTCTGCCAGGTTCGACAGAACGGCTTTATTCGTACAGAGAAAGTCGTGATTCGATAATGTCTAAAGCGGCAGTGTTAAATACTCAATTTTGCTTTGAGTTAAATCCCGTAGGCGCCATGCCTGCGGGATTTATTCATATCCTGTAACAACCACCCGAGACTATAAATACGATGAGGAAAAGAGAAAATAGGCGTTTTTTGTTTAGATCCATTTTTTCGGTTTTAGCGATATCAATGGCTTTTTTATCGTGCCAAAAAGAAGATGTTGATGAGTTTGTTATTCTGGAACAAGGCAATCATGAGACCATTGTTGTAGTTACACATTTCGATTGTGAGCTTTTGCAATTGAACATAGGCGATACTTGCCTTCAAGAACAAGGTGCCGCTCTAATCACTGGATTCGTGTCACAAGACTGTGAATGTGTTGTGAATCAACCCTGCGGAATAAACATCGATATAAGCTCTTCGCCAGATGATGGCACGGGCAATGGCCAGCTTGAAAGTTATACGGTTGGTGGAATAGGGCCATACAGCTACTCATGGTACCAATCCGGAGTCTTGGTGGGTTCAGAACCATTACTGGATGCACTCGCTTTTGGCGTCTACCAATTGATCGTTTACGATTCTGACGGCTGCTCCACCGCTTCAGTTGCAACAGTAGAATTAAATTTGTCGGGATGGGATTGTCCTGCATTACTTGGAGATGTCGGCGATCCGTGCTCACTCGATAGCAGCACTGAAGGACTGATTACAACAAACTGCGAATGCGCTACAACCGTAGATTGTTCAATTTCGCTGACTTTTGTATCATCGGCGGCCGATGACGGATCAGGAAGCGGATTGGCTTCGATTTATATTGCGGGTGGACAAGGTCCATATGCATGGACTTTATTGTCCCCAGACTGGCAGGCATTGCAAGTAGGTGCCTTTCCAGGATCAGATGGTATTATGGATTTCAACGGGTTGAACTCTGGGTTCTTCGCTGTTGAATTTGTGGATTCCCAAGGATGTCTTGCTCAAATATTCATCAACATCCCGTGATTTGATAGCGAGTAGAATGAAGACCACAGTGCCCGAATATTTGATTCAACGTTGCCTCAAAGGTGAACGCAAAGCGCAACGAGAGCTTTATGATATGACGTTGCCCTATCTGCGCGCAATCGTTCAACGGCATTTGTACAATAACCAAGAATGGAACGATGTCTTACAGGAAATTTATCTTAGGATTTTCCGAAGCCTCTTTTCCTTTGACTCTGAGAAAGGAACCTTTTTGAATTGGTCCTCGCGCATTGCAATCAATGCGTCGATTACCTATGGTCAAAAGGCGGCATCTCAAGAAGCCACAACGCTGATCGTGGAACATCATGAACTCGCTGTAAAACCTCTTGCGATAAATAACCTCATGGTCGAACAGATTCTTCAAGAAATGCGTAAAATGCCCCAAGACTTTTACCAAGTTTTCATGTTGGTATCCATCGAAGGCTTCACCCACATCGAAGCGTCCGAACTCTTGGGAATTTCAGGTGATCTTTCACGGCAAAGGCTTTCGCGGGCCAAGTTATGGGCTAAGAAACACTTGCAAGCAGTGGAATTAAATGAGCAATACATTCATCAAAAACTGAAGGTATGAATGATTTCACAAAACAATTAAAGGACAGTCTGGGAAAAAAATCCACACCTTTGTCCGGTCAAGATCAAGATGCTTTGTGGGATTCCATTGCTACGCAATTGGATGTGTCTGGTCAAGAGCAAGATGCTTTGTGGGAATCCATTGCTAATCAATTGGATGCTGATGATCTCAAGGCCAATCATATGAAGTCAAGGAGACGCATTGCTGGATACACTTCCGTAGCCATTATTGTTGCTTTCTTAGGATGGTTCCTGTACCCAAATGCTGAATTGCCCATCGATGCGAAGGAAATCCAAAAGCAAGCACAAGCATCTGATGTTTCAACATCTGAAGCACTGTCTAAATCTTTAACTCAGGGCACTTCTTTCATTGGTGAAACTCCTGCGCTCTCTGCAAATTCGGATGGTATTTTTGATGTCGCCGCCAACGAGACACAAAAATCTTCAGTCGCTGAGCCCCCCGCAATTGTGGGTAATGAAAGACTCGCCATACATGCCTCTTTAGCTTCCACCAAAGACTATTCAACCTCTTATTCTGAAGGAAATACCGAGATTGATACCGAACTAACTTCGATGGACATGTTGCGTTTTATGGACCTTAAAAACCCTCCCGAATCACTCCAAAAGCCTGTTTCTGAGCTTGTACAAATTCCACCATCATACGATGAAAAAAGCAGTGAAAATGAAGGGCCTGACCGTTCATTTAACCTTCGTATGTTTCAGGGTCCAACATGGAGCAAGTTCAGTTATCTGGAACAAGACGGAATTAACCTGCTCGCCCAAAACGATAACATGAAATCGGATGGATCTTGGAGCGTTGGCGGAATGATCGAATTTGATGCTCTCCAGCAAAATTGGGGTGTTGGAATCGAGTGGAACGAATTCATCCACCAACTCAATTATCAAGGGACATCCGAACAATTTAACATTATTGACGACGTGTTATTGCAGGTGGAAGTGGATCCAAATACAGGTGACACGTTGAACTCCGTGATTGGTTCTGCTGAAGTGCTTGTTTTGGTGCAACGGCGTGTAGTCCATCACAATCGATTGCGCACAGTCACCATTCCATTAGAATGGCAGAAGCAATGGTCATTCACACCCACCTTACACGGTGGCATCGCTTTTGGCGCGCTCGTTCATTGGCGCACCTTGATCACTGGTCTAACTTTTACAGAAAAGGAAGGAGATTTTGTGAATTACAGCGACTCTGAATTTCCCTCCAACCGAATTTCCGTGGCCCCTATGTTCAGAATGCATTCAACTTACGACATCGCACCGGATTTGAGTATCGCACTTTCGGCGCGGATCTCGTCAATGAAATATTCAAGTAGTCAGACTTCTGATCTTCCGGATCAAATTGGTCAATTTAATGGACGTTTATTGACGGGTAACCTATCCTTTGGTGTGACCCGTGTTATTCGTTATAAGCGGAAAAACTTGCGAAATAGATTGTGACAAGATCATGAACAACATCGCCCAAAATTTGAATGAACACTTGTGCTCACTTGTTTATTAATTATAATTATATTTGCAAATGCAAAAATTTACCCTTTTATCTCTTTTTATTATTTCCGGTGCTTTAACATGTCAAGCGCAAGGTTCGGTTGCTCAATTAACCTCTGAAAATATGGCCTTTTTCACGGTCAGTGTCGACGGTGTTCGCCTCGCATCAGATGCGTCAATTGTGCAAGAAATCACAGGGCTCAAAGAAGGTTCACAATACAACGTTTTTATTGACTATGTGTCTCCAGAGTTTTCGGATGTTCGTACGATGATGACGCTGAATGCCAATGGTGGTCGTGGTGCAGGGCACTATATGTTCACCATCCCTTCGTTTTTTCAAAATGAATTGCGCCTGGAGTCTTTTGTACCTATGCATCAGCCTGGGATGGAACCAGGAGGGGTAGATCAAATGTCAATAAACATGAATGTTGGTCAGACGAACATGAACATCAGCATGAATAATAACTCAGGACAATTGAGCACGGGAATGGGGCAACAGCAACAGACTCAGTCATCTACATCTTACGCGTCTCAACAAACGCAAACAGAGGTTCAAGCTCCTGTTCAAAACACACAGCCTCAAGTGGTTTACGTTGTGGGTTATTCTGGTCAAATTGGTTGTGAAAAGCCAGTGGGAGCAGATCGGTTTGAGCGTATGATGGAGCGTATTTATGATGCGAGTTTCAGCGAAGACAAAGTGAATCTAGCAAAACAAATTCTTCGCACCAATTGCTTAGTGATTGAGCAACTTTTGGAGATTATGGAAGAAGTGGCCTTTGACGAGGGTCAATTGGAACTTGCCAAATTCGCTTATGATCACATTTACGATTTGGAAAACTACTATGAAGTTTTCAGCGTATTTTCATTCAGTAGCAGTAGTGAAGAACTAGACGAATTTCTTCAAGATAAATACTAAGGGCAACCCCTACGGGCATAAAAGTCTTGCTCTGTATTTCGGTAATGTGTGAGGAAACTTTGAAAATCGTAGTTTGAAGGTGGGAAGTACTTTCACAATTGGGGGAATTACCACTGTCGGTGACAGAATGAAAAATCACCGATACCCTAATTTTTCATCCACAGATTCTTCAGATTTTTTTTTGCAAAGATGTCACACTTTTACTTTTTATGAGTATTAGTATTAAACATTCAATAACTAATCTCCCCCCTTTTTCATGAAACTCATTTCAGTTCAATCGAAACTTCTTGCGTGTGTCCTCGGTTTGTTTTTCCTCTGTCTTCACGGTCGAGCTCAATGCGAAGCGGACCATACCATCGTGATGGCCGATTACTATTTTGCCCCATCGGAGCTGACCATCCTGCCCGGTGAAACCGTGGCCTTTGTTAACGTTCAGGGTACGCATGACGTCAACGGCATCACCAACACCCTCACAGGCGAGTCCTGGAGTAATCCGTCTGAGTTCTACCTTGAACAAACCGAAGGCACCGAAGAAGGTGCCTGCATGGGCGTGGTGACTTTCGACATCCCCGGAGTCTACAACTTCGATTCGAGTATCGGCTTCCAGGCCCAGCTTGGCATGCTCGGGACCATTACCGTCGACGCATTCACCCTTCTCGACTTGATGCTTTCCTGGAACAATGATGAATCTACTCCGAGCACATGGCAATCCACCTACGCAATGCAATATTCCTGCCTGAGTTGCGCGGATGCCCTCACCGGAATCTCGGAATACACTGTGTTCCTTCCTAATGACGACGCCATCGCTGCACTTGGTGACCTCATGAACCTGGGGCAATTCGACATGCTGGATACCCCAGATTTCCAAGACATTTTGGAATACCACATCGTGGAGGGCATTTATCTGGCCGAGGATCTCGAGCCAGGAATGGCCCTCCCGACCTTGCTGGGCGAGGATGCGATCGTTGGGCAAGGTGTTGGAGGCGGACTTGCCATCGATGGAGCCAACATCGTCGAGACGAACTACACTGCCGACAACGGTGTCGTCCACATTATCGACTACGGAATGGCCCCCTCTAGCTCTCCCGAGGCCACCGTTTATCAAATCGTGGTCGAAAGCCCGAATCACACCCTTTTTGAACAGGAAATCGTCGCCAATCTACTCAACGACGACCTCATGGGGCAACCGGTCATCGACGACAACGGGGACGCATCGGGCCCCTTCACGGTCTTCGCACCTACAGATGAAGCGATCATTGCCTTTGCAGAGGAGAACGGGTTCGACGACGTGGACGACCTTTTCGACTCTCCTGATTGGGGTGAGATCTTGTACCGGCACATCGTGGAAGTTCCGTTGACCAGCAATCAGCTGGGCAACAACGGACTTCACATCAGCTATGGTGGAGATCCCATCTACTCCTTCGTCGAAGACGATGACATCTTCATCGAGAATGCACTGATCACAGCGCCTGATCTGCTCGCTTACAACGGTGTGGTTCACGTCATCAAAGAAGTCATCGACTTAAACTTACCCAACCCAGTTGGCTCTTGTGGAACTTGGACCTTAAACATGTTTGCTCCAAATGGAGAGGGATGGAGCGGCGTGATGCAGGTGTTTGTGGACAACATTCTCGTGGGAGAACCGACTGTCCTGAACGGCTTTTCCAGCAGCTATGCCTTCGCAGTGAACGAGGGATCGGTCGTCGATATGAACTACGTCTCAATGTTTGCCGGCTGGCCCGGAAATTTTGAGGTTGTGGACGCGGAAGGTACGGTTCTCTTTGACTCAGATTCTCCTAATAATTCGAGTCAGTTTGGATTTGCAGCCGGAGTCTCCGGTCTGAAGGCGTGTGATGTGGCTCCCGAGTGCAGCGAAATAAAGGTCACCCTTTACTCCAATTATGACGGATGGGATGTGGGAAGTCTGTTTGTTTATGATGGCCTTGTTATTGCAGATGTCATAGGGGGGTATTGGTTCAATGGCCAAACCCTCGTCGGCTACGTGGACATCCAAGATGGAGACGACATCAACTTCGTGGTCAATAGTGGCTCCTACTCTGAATCATACAGCTACAAGGTGGAAGATGAAGATGGAAATCTCCTCGTCGACCAAGTGGATCAAAATTTACCCGCACAGAGCGTTTATGGTATTGTCATCTGCTCTGAGACGGGCATCGACGAGGATACCGTACTGAATGAGGCCCGTTTCGTTCCGAACCCGGCTGAGGGATCCGTGATGCTCTCCGGCATCGCGTCAGATGTCAATTGGGCAATGACCGTCCGGACACTCCTCGGAAAGGAGGTCCTGTTTCAGAATGGTCAGGGACAAAGCACGTTGGATTTGAGTAGCTTGCCAGCGGGTAGCTATCTCGGACAAATGCAGACCCAAGAAGGCACCAACCTGGTACTTCGTCTGGTTGTTCGGTAACCGATTCCTCCAGTGGCATGCTTGACCTTCCACTATGACACTCGTTACAAATCGAGCTTTGTATTATACATTTGAAATCAATCTATATTTATCGATATGAAATCACAATTTCTAATTATAGCTTTATTGACTTCGCTTATTTCTTGCAAAAAAGAATACAATTGTGTATGCGGAAATAATGGAAGTGAACCTTATATATACACTATTAATGCAAATAATCTTGAGGATGCAATTATGGAGTGTTCACCTCTAGGATCAAATTGCGAAATAGCAGAAGAATAGTAACATTTAACCTCCATAATTGAGTTGGGGAGTTTATGCATTTCGCAACAAAATCAAGCGTTTGATAAGAGATAGAAAAAAGTGTCTGAATTTGGCACAACAATGGGAACAACAGATGTTAGTAACCGTCTGGAAGGCCTGTATTTACTGATGTGTGTGTAGCCCCCTACGGGCTACAACTGAATTTTATAAAACCCTGTTATCATTGAGATAGCGGGGTTTTGTTTTTTTACTGTGCCTATCCTTGTGCTTACATTTTGTTTATAAGTGACTTTGCCCTTACCAAGAAATGAAGTCGGTTTAGGTGGGAGAGAGGTGTCAATTGTAAAGTATAGACGTGGTATAATGAAAGGATTCTTAGATCAAAGGGATAGCTTACTCTATTATGACTTGACTTCTTAAGACTTTATCAGAAGTAGAGAGCTCTAAAGTATATAGTCCTTTAGCATAACCTGAAACATCAATCATTAGAGTTGAAGTTGACTGCGTCTCAAAGGCAAGTTTGCCTAATGAATCATAGATCTTAATGGTTGTGTTAACCCTATTCAAATCACCTAAGTCAACTGTGAGGTTGTTTGATGCTGGATTAGGGTAAAATGTAAGTGTTCCTGCTAAATTTTCTTTTATTCCATTGATCCCATTACATGCATTGGTTATTTCAAGAGCGCTGTTGCAACCGATATCGTTCGTTTCTATCGTGTGCGGCCCAATATTATCGAGTAGGAAACTGCAAATATTGTCAAGGGCGCAAAAGTTGAGCTGTCCTGATTCCTCGATTGTAAGCTCAGTGATGGAGGAGGGAGAGATGCTTTCGATTCCCGTCAGTGAGGTCAGCTCATTATTCTGAGCTAGAATCAGTTCTCCATTGATGCTTTGTATATTGGTCAGACCTTCGAGAGTTGGCAGTAACACGTTTTCTCTGATTTTCAGTGTACTGTCTACATGCTGGATCGAGAGAAGGCCATTTAGGTTAAGTAGGCTATCAAGACCATCAACGACCAACGAACCATAAATAGTTTCGCGGCCAAGTAGAGCGTCAAGGTGATGTAAACGAGGGAGATCCTCAAGGATCAAACTCCCCCCCAGCGAATCCAGCCCTGACAGTGCATCGATATTGACCAAGTTATAGTTTTCCTCAAGGTCAAGATCACCACCAATGAGGTCTAGGTTTTGGAGGCCATCAAGACTTTCTAGTTCATAGCTTTCGCTAATACCTAAAGTACCTCCTATGTATCCCAGTGACTCCATTCCGTTAAAGCTGGAGAATGAGTTTTCACTGAACCAGGCATTTCCGTAAATACCGGTCAAGTTTGCAAAACCAGTTAGGTCAGTAATGTTGTTTTCCGACATGTATAGGCCTCCTTGAATCAATGTGATCTGAATCAAGCTATCAACATTATAGGCGTTGCGAGTATCGATGTTCACGTAGCCTTCAATAACCGCACAACCCGGATACATGCTAGGGAAATTATCTATTTGTGCCTGGTTGTAGAAGGAGATGCCGTCAGGCAAGCAAGAGCTTTGAGCATTGACCGACTGGATACCAGAAGACAGTAGGCAGCAAACGAATAGAATTTGACGCATAAGCTAAATATTTAATTAATGTTTGAACATGGATAGGTTTGAGACTTCATCCA
>MDSY01125135.1_pt1 | contig 12419 bp, 14 predicted proteins | sample 811131 | NCBI WGS metagenome assembly MDSY01 (sample SAMN05326643, study PRJNA326480) | marine metagenome | isolation source: seawater | place: Atlantic Ocean: South West | collected 2010
ATCATATAAATTATTAGGTGGTGCAGAATTATAAATCCATTCACCAACTATTGTTGTTTTATTAGTTATTTGTGCATCTGTGAAAGATTCTTTTAAAATTTCATATTCAGATTCTGATAAATTAATATTTGGATATGTCTTTCTTATTACTTTAAAGAATTCAATTCTTGCATTTGAATCTTCTTCATTTGCACTTACATTTGATTGTAGAATAATTTCCAATCCACAATCACCCAATTGATTAATTTTTTTGACATTATATGAACCATTATTATTACTACTGAGCTGTATTTCTATTCTTGTAACATTAGAAACATTTTTTAATGCATCTACTGATCCTTTTGGTAATTTATCAATATAGATTTTATTATTATTAAATCTTAAGCTTTCATAACCAAGTAACCCATAATTTAATTCAATATCATGAGTAACTGATGAAATTTTAAGATAGTGAAATTTTCTATTAGATGTACTTGTTTCTCTTGTTACAACTTCTATACAACTATTCTTTACTAAATCACATGTTAATAAAGATTCTGCTGATTGATCAAAAATTATTGAATTTGAACTAAAACTAATATTATCAATAGTAGCAGAACTTCCTTTTTGTTGATACCATATTGTATCATTAAAATATCTTGCTAATTTTATATTACTTATTTTTAAAAAATCATTTATATTTGCGGGTGTAGAATCACTACATGCTAATTTTACACAGTTATTTTTTATGTCAGATACCTTAAACAATTTATCATTTAATAAAATTGTATCAGTGGAATAATCATTAAACAAATAATAATTCTTTTTTAATCCTTCTGGTAAATCTGATAAATCTTTTTCTGAAAATAAATAATACTTATTACCATATACATTGTTTAATGCTACAAAATTATATTGTCTATTACTACCATTGTATGTTGCAATATCACTTATAAATGACACACTTGTGTTATCTACTCCTCTTAAAAAAATACCAGAACTATCAATTGTATTGTTCATTATTTCTAAATTATAAAGTCTTAATCCAATTTCTTCTTCTGGAACAAATCTTGGTGCTACTATTTCACTTATTGCTATATCCTTTATCTCTTCAATTGAATCCTCTATTATTGCACCATTGCTGATATTAAATGTTTTATTATAATAAAATGAACCTTCATTCCAAGTATTTTGAGGACTACTATCATTTTTTTTCCACTTATTTCCAGAACCAAAATAACCTTTTTCAAAATATGTTGTATATTTTCCAGATGTTCTGTTAAATTTAATTTTAAAATCAAATGGGTTAGGTTCTTTAGTAATATCTCTATCCCTAGAATTAACTTTTAAAATAAGATTATTACTATTACCATAAATTTCAGATTTAGTTAAACCATTGTGAAGATAATCCATAATTATATATATTTAATTTAGATTAATTTTATTTAGTTTATTACGAATTTAATTTATAAATTATAATATATGAATAATCAATCCTATTGGAATAATACTTCAAATTCTAATAATCAAACAAATTATAACAATAATATAAACTCTAATAATCAAATAAATTCTAATAACATTAATTTAAAAATTAATTTACTCGAAAATAAAATACAATCTTTAGAAAAACAAGTCGAAGTACTTTCTAAAAATAATACATTAAGGAATAATATGTTTATAATTCATAATAATATAAAGTGTAATAATTGTATGAAAAAAGATATTTCTGGTATTAGATATCTTTGCGGTAATTGTAATAACTATAATTTGTGTGATCAATGTATTAAATATTCTAATCAAATACATCCAGAAAATCACTTTTTTATTCGTATTACTAATACAAATACTTGGAATCAATTAAACTCAAATAATTTTAATGTTTAATTTAATTTAAATTTCATTAAATATGCATCTTTAACTTCTAAGGTTTTATAATAATTAGTAATTTTCTTTTCTATTATAAAATTATTTTTTTTATAAAAATTTATTGCATTTTCATTTGAAATTTGTACATACAAAGTAATATTACTTTTATAATTTTTTTTTATAAATTCAATAAATAGTGAACCAAATGATTTTCTTCTAAATTCTTCAAGAACTCCAATAGACATTATATGAACTCTATTTTCGTTCTTATGATATTTAAATACTATAAAACCAACAATATTATTATTATCTTCTATTTTATAAACTTCATGTTTTTCTATTTCTAATATAAACAAGTCATTATACTTGTAATATATTGGCAAACATTCTTTACCTATTTCTTCGATTAAAATATATTCATAATCTTCTGCTTTACTAATCATTATCATTAATATTTTTTTTTCTTTATCTAATATTTTAAATATTAAAATATTAATATTTTTCGATTTAAAAAATAAATTATATATTAAATATTATATATAAATGATTATTAACTTAAATTTTGTTAATGATAATAGAGAAAGTATTAATGAGTTAAATAAAAAAGTTTCTGAAGCTATTAAAACATTTGATATTGATACTACTGGTGAATTAACTGTAGCAAAATGTTTAAAAATTTCCGGTGAAATTAATAAATCAATTAAATCTATAAAATCTCTTGCAAATGCAATTAATAATTTACCTCCAAGTGATAAAACTGGGATTATTTTAGCTATAACTATTGAGACTTTAAATAGTGAAGAAGTAAAATCAGTTTTAAGTGAATCACAAATTAAACAAATTGAAAAATTTTGCGAAGATACAGAAAACGTAGAAGCAATCATTGCACTTGTAGATTGGGTAGCAGATGAAGTTTTTGAAGTTTTCGAAAGTATGGATACAAATAATGATGGTGAAGTATCTAAAGATGAAATACAAGAAGGATGTGTAAAAGCTTGCAGGTGTTGTCCTGGATTTGGAAAATCATTAGGTTCATGTTGGTCAAGTTTTGTTATAAATATCTTATGCTGTAGACCAGGAAAAGATTCTGTTAAATATAATGATACTGAAATTCGAGTTTAAAATAATATATATTAAATTGCAATTATTTGATTATTGTAATAATTATTATTGAAATTATTGTTCAAATTATTATTTTCAATATATTGATTAACACAATTATTTATTGTGTTAGTGATAAAATTTTTTTGTATATCATCTAAATTATTTCTATTTCTGATTTCATTAGTAAAATCGTGACGAAAGTGATTATCTGTAAAAATATTAATATTTTCACGAACATATTCTGATAACAAATTAAGATTAATGTTAACAACAACCTCTAACATATTTTGTAAATAAAAATCAAAATTATTATTTACATTAATGGCATTATTTTCCAAATTATTTATATTTAAATTGTTTTCAAAAAAATGATTGTAATTATTATTATCTAATATAATTCCATCATTTGGTGGTTCATCTGGTATCTCCGCGTTATTAAAATCATCAATAACATCAGGAACTGCTCTACACAATGGACAAGTTTCAATAGAATTTTGAAATGCCATATGAATACACTGCGAATGAAAAACGTGACCACAAGGTCTAATAGTACATAGATCAGTTGAATGATCTTCTAAACATATTGCACATACCCAATCTTGATTATTCATACTTTATCAATGTTATGGTTATATTATTAAATTTTTCAATTTTTTAAAAAATATTAAGATTTCAAATTATTTTATGATTTATATTATATAATGACAAAATATATTTTTGTAATTGGTGGTGTCATATCTGGATTAGGTAAAGGTGTTACAACTGGTTCAATAGGTGCTACATTACGTGAAATGGGATATAATAAAATTAATATCAAAAAATTAGATCCATATTTAAATGTTGATCCAGGTACAATGAATCCAGTAGAACACGGGGAAGTTTATGTTACTCATGATGGCGGAGAAACTGATTTAGATCTTGGTTATTATGAAAGAATTGCTGATGTAAATGTAAGTAAAAAAAATAGTATTTCTTCTGGTAAATTATTTTGGAATTTATTAAAAAAAGAAAGAAAAGGAGAATTTTTAGGAAAAACTGTTCAATTAATTCCTCATTTTACTGATTCTATTAAAAATTTTATTAAAGAAGATGAAGATAAATATGACTTTGTTATTTGCGAAATTGGAGGTAGTACTGGCGACTATGAAGCATTACCTTTTTTAGAAGCAGTTAGACAAATTAAACAAGAAAATGAAAAAAATGTAATGATTTGCTTCTTATCTTATTTAGTGTATTATCAGGCAAGTAAAGAATTAAAATCTAAACCTACTCAAGTTGCAATTAAACAATTAATGAGTTATGGAATAAAACCAGATTTACTATTTGCTAGAGCTGAACATGAAGTTTCCAAAAATTTAAAATCTAAATTATCCAAATTAGTTAGTATTAAAGTAGATAATATAATTACAGCAATGAATGTACCAACTATTTATCAAGTACCATTAGAATATAAAAAAGAAGGGTTAGTAAAATGCTTATCAACTTATTTCACCTTAAAAATGAAAAAAGAACCTCCATTCACAAAATGGATTAAATTAAATAAAATTATTAGTAATTCAAAAGAAATTGTTAAAATTGGAGTAGTAGGAAAATATGTTGAATTAGAAGATTCATATTATTCTGTTATTGAAGCATTAAATAGTGCTGGTTGGGCAAATAATGTAAAAGTAAGTTTAACATGGATTAATGCAAGAAATAAAGGTGAAATGATTAATAAAATAAATGATGTAGATGGAGTGTTAGTTCCTGGTGGTTTTGGTACTTCTGGTATTGAAGAAATTATTTCTGCCATCAAATATTGCAGAGAAAATTTAATACCATTTATGGGTATATGTTTAGGTATGCAACTTTCAACTATTGAATTTGCAAGAAATATATTAGGAATTAAAAATGCATCTTCTAGAGAATTTGGTAAACCATCTGATGAATTTATTGTTGATCTAATGAAAGAATGGAAAAGAGAATCGGGTGTTGTAGAAAAAAGAGGTAAAGATGAGGACTTGGGTGGTACTTTAAGATTAGGTAGTTATGATACTGTTGTTTCAAAAGGAACTCTAGCTCACAAATTATATCAAAAAACTAATTTTAAAGAAAGACATCGCCATAGATATGAAGTTAATATAAAATACAAGAAAAGAATGGAAGAAAAAGGATTTATATTTTCTGGTTTGTCACCTGATGGTAAATTACCTGAAATTATTGAAATAAAAGAATATATTCAAGATGGTAAAAAAATTAAACACCCATTTTTTATTGCTGGTCAATTTCATCCTGAATTTAATTCTAGTCCTTTTAAAGCTCATCCTATGTTTCAAGGATTAGTCAAAGCTGCTAAAATTAATAAAAATTAAAAAATATTGATAAAAAAAAATTAAATATTTATTCCATTAAATTAATCAACATGCATTTAATTGAATCAATACAAAATACATTTATTAGCTTTTTTAAATTTAAATTGCTACATACTATTTATAATAGTATGTATGATGAGTATAGTTCATTTGAAATAAGTATAACTATTTTTATAGTAACTGTTACAATTTGTATGTTTGAATTATCAATTTACAAAATTTTTAAAATCTTATAGCTTTTAAATACATTATTTTGTTTGTTATAAAATAAACATATTATCTTATAATTGATACTTAATTGAATTAAAATTTTTTTAATAATATTTTTTTTTACTCATTGATTAGTTAATGACTAAAAAAAATTATTTTAATATAGAAGAACTATTTAGATTCTATTGTAATTATTTACATATAATTTAAAGTTTCACGTGCTTTAAATAATCTTGGGTGAATATTATTTGGAATATAATTTAACCATTTGTATGAATGAATTAAATTATCATGTAATTCCTTTTTTCCAAATCGCTTTAATGATAAAAATCGATTTTTATACATTAACCTTAATGGAAACAATATATACTTACAATTTTCTAAATATATTGGTTTTGGTTTTTGTTTTTCAAATTCTTTTAATAAAATATTTCTACATGTTTCAAAATTATGCTTATATGAAAATAAATGACCATTTGTTTCTTCTACAGTCTCTCTGATTGCAGTTTCTATAATAGTTTGATCTTCCTTATCAGTTTTGCCTCCAGTATCAGAATACATATTATTTTGATTTCTAAATAACCAAAATTTTTTATCTTTTTCATTATTTTTATGTACTACATAACAAAGGATACCAGCTGCACGAATAGGTTGACCACTTTCAGTGTAAAATGTAGGTCTTTTATTGTGCATATATATAATTTGATAAATTATTTATTATTTATTTCATTTTTTTTAGGGTACTCATATTAATTTTATTAATTAGATATTTTATAATTTTATTGATGCAAATGTTTCAGTTCCAATACCGCATAAATATAATATTAACCAGTAGACTATAACAGCCAATATTTTATAAGGATTCATATAATTTATTTAGATTATTTTTTTAATTGGTTAATGAATCATAAGAACTTATTAATGGACTAATTAATAATATTAAACTAATTATTGACGTTATGGCTTTAACTCTTATATCTATCTTGTAATATTTTCCTAGATCAACAAATTTTATACGATAGATAACAAAAATTGTATGAATAACAAAATATAATTTTAAAATAATTATTAATATATTTATAAATTTTTTATATTTTTGATAATATTTAAAATAATATTGAGATTTTAAGAAAGCAATAAAACTTGGAAAAATACCATCTACTGTATCTAAAAATAAATCTATTGTATCTGACATTTAAGTTTATATTATATCTTATATTAAAAATTTAATTACTTTTTATAAGATTTTACTAATTTTAATAATGATAAAGCATCTTTATTTTCCTTAAAATGTTTTCTAACAGGTTGTAATAAATCATTAATATGTTTAACCATAGATTTTTTTAAATCATTAGGATGTACTTTTTCTTTAGAAAATTCTTCTTCCAAGTCATTATAATTATCAAATATTTTTTCTGGAGTTTTCCATTTTTCATCAGCTGGAACTATTATCTTCCCTAAAATTGGAAATAATATCCATTTGGTCCAATCTAATAATGGATTTCCCTCTATCTCACATGGTTTACAATAAGCTTTTTTTATCTTTCTTTTTACCTCTTGTTCACTATCATCCATAAATATTGCATTGTCTGGGTCACTTTTACTCATTTTATCAGAACCATCTAATCCCATTACCATGTGATGTGATACTATTACTGGAGAGAATTTTCTACCAGCTTTTTTAGAATATTCTCTGCATAACATATTTACTTTACGTTGGTCCATTCCTAATGAGCAAATGTCAACATTTAAAAAGAATACATCAGCTGCTTGCATTACTGGATAAAATATTTGACTTGCTGCTAAATCATCACTCTCTTCTCTACCCATTATCTGAGTACATTTTTTTACTCTTGATAAATTAAATTTTGTAGCTATATCTAATACTATCTTCCAATATTCATCACTTCTTTTATTTATTTCATCTGATGACCAAATAAATTCTACATTTTCTAAATTCATTCCAGATGCTTTCCATGTCTCTATCATTAATTTTCCTGCATTTTGTATTTTTTTTAAATCACCTCCCAATTTTAAATTCATTAGAGCAAACCAATCAGCAACCCAGAATTTGAATTTGACTCCAGAAGAAGTAAATTTATTTACATTATGTGCTCTTAAAAGACCTTGAGCTAAATGCATTCGACCAGATGGTTCAAACCCATCATAAGCAATTATATTTTCCTTATTCAATAAAAGTTTATTTAATTCATCTACATTTACAACTTCTTCTCCAATTGATAAAATTTTCTGAAGATTTGAATGTTCAGTTGTTTTAGCTTTAGGTAAATCCATTACTAATAATATTTTTTTTTATTTAAATAAATATAATTTTTTAAAAATTTAGATTAGTTATTTTCAAAGGAGGTTTTTTATTTAGAAAATCTATTAATTTTTTTAAATTATTAAAGTCTATTATTGTAAAATCAATTTTAGAGTAATTTTCAGGTGTCATGTATGTTTTTATATCTGATAGTCTATTTTTTATAGTAAAATCTACTATCTCCTTTGAAAAATTATTTTCATTATTAAAATTATTAAATTGACCTATATTTAATGCAATTTGCATTAAACGATGCATAGATGCTTTTTTATCTTTATATGGAATATTTAATAGTTGTAACAAAAAATGATTTCTTTCTATAATTTTTCCATTCTTATCTTTTTCATCTAAATGATCTAACAGTTTTGATGCTTGGTAAAATATATTTAAATGTATAGGATTAAAAAATATTTCTTTAGTTGTTTTTAAATCTATAATTTCAAAAAATTTTTTTAATTGATTCCAATATTCTTGTCCATCAAAATTACAATATTTTAGTCTTAATAATGTTACATTTGAAATTATCAATTTCCATGCTTCTTCTACAAATATTTCGTTTTCAGATATCATTATACTCTTTAATATTAATAAAATATTTTAATTAATCAATTTTTAATTTTATTTTCAAAAATTAATATAAAATAATTAATTTTACTTATAAATTATTTCTAATTAAAAATATATGAAAAATTCTGAAAAAAAAATAAAAGAACCTTTTATTAATGATGACAAATTTGTTAAATATTATGGTTATTTTCATCTATTAATTACAATTATTTCAGTTGCTTTATATTTAAAATGTAGTGGAAATCAAGGTTTTAATAGAAGAAGTTTTACGTTTGCTCTTTGTTGTCCTCATATATATTTACTTTATTCATTAGCAAATAAAAGTTATATGGCATGCTTTGCTCCTTCAAATAATGATGATGGTGATAGTTCTTCATCTGAAAGTGACGTAATTTAAATTATATTTTATTTTAATAATGTTAAAATTATTAACTATTCATATTATTAAAATAATTCATTTAACTATTATTTTTTATATTTTTTTTGGTCCTTTTTATTCTCTTGAACAATTAAAAAATGTTATAACCTTACTTTTATTTATATTGTATAGGTGGTTATCAAATGACCATAAATGTAATTTAACAATTATAGAGAATAAATTAACTGGTAATAATAATGGTTTTATTTTTAGAATTATAAATCCAATATTCAAAATAAATGAATCATCATTAAATAAAAAAATTTATTTTGTAACCTTTGTTTGGTTACTTGTTTTAATACTATATCTACTTGAATATAAAGTGTAATTATTTGATGGAATTTATGATTATTTAAGTAAATTAAATAAAAAGATTTAGAAGTTAAAATCCTTTTTAACTTATTATGGAAAAAATTATAAGAAAACGTGAAAAGATTAATATAAAATTAAAAAAATATCAACATAAAATTCACGATCTTGAATATCAATTAATTGAACTTGAAAGAGAAGCAAATGAAATTGATCAAAAAGAAATTATTAATCAAATGAATTTAAATGAACAACAAAATAAAATTGTTCAAGCAAAACAAGAAAGTGAAAATATTTTAGTTTTAGCATGTCCTGGTTCTGGAAAGACTCATACTCTTATTTCTAGATACATTAATCTAGTTACTAATCATCCTTCAGGTATTAATGTTGACCCCGAAAAAATATTACTAATTACCTTTACTAAAAAAGCTGGTCAAGAAATGGAAAACAGACTTAAATCAATTATACCAACTAAATTACCTCATTATGTAGGTAGTTTACATGGTTTAGGATATAGATTGCTTCAAAGATTTAATAAAATTAATTATACAGTTTTAGATGAAAAGGACTCAAAAATATTATTAAGGGATGTTGTAGATTCTACCCTTAGCATTGATAATGTACAAGATGAAGATATATCTTTAATAAAATCAAAAGCTTCTATGATTATTGACCAAGCATCAACAAGTTATCCTGTTGACTTAAGTATTATTCTTAATAAATTAAATTTAGATTCTTATTTACCAGTTTTTAAAAAAATATTAAAAAATTATCAAGATACCAAAAAAAAGCAAAATTTAGTTGATTTTAATGACCTAATGGTGTTATTTGCTAATTTTTTAAAAACAAAAAAATCACAAACATTTGTTGATGAAATTAATTATATATTTTTTGATGAATATCAAGATGTTAATCCAATTCAAAATTTTATTTTATCTAGGTTCAAAGAAAATACAAATATAATGGTTGTAGGCGATGATGCTCAATCAATTTATAAATTTAGAGGTAGTAATATTAAATATATATGGAATTTTGAAACAGATTTTAAACCAAATACTACATATTACTTAGAATCGAACTATAGATCTACACAAGAAATTGTTAATTTTTCACAAGATATTATTAAAAATAATCAAAATCAATTTGAGAAAAAGGTTTCTGCAGTTGATGAAAGAAGCGGAACAAAACCACATGTTTTGGCTTTTAAAGATAGTAATAATGTAGATCAATATAGATGGATTGCCGAAGATATTAAAAAGAGACATGAAAATGGTATATCATATTCTGATATGGTTATTTTAGCTCGTAAAAATTCTTTATTAGATAAAATAGAATATCAATTACTATCTCATAAAATACCAACTATTAAACATTTAGGTATATCTTTATTAGATAAAAATTATATAAAAGATTTTTTAGCTTTTATTGTTATTCTTGTAAATAATAAAAGTAGTATTCATTGGAAAAGAATATTAGCATTACATCCTGCAATTGGTGTTGTAAAAGCAAATGAAATTATTGAATTTAATCCTGATATTAGATTATCCATTAAAACTTTAGTCAATGAATCTAATTTTTATAAAAAAAATATTGGATCATTAAATTCAGTTTTAAATGAAATTGAAAAGACAAATTTAATTACTGGTAAAATTAGATTAATTATTTTATATTTACAAGAATTATGGAAACAAAATAAAAGTACCTATAAAAGTTGTAATATTGAAAATATGGTTGATGATACTAGAATTTTATTAAATTATATTAGTAATAAATCATCATTGGAAGACTTTATTAATGACCTTTATTTAAATAAAGAAATAGACCAAAATTTTGAAGAATCAGTGTATCTTACTACAGTTCATGGTTCAAAAGGTCTTGAATGGGAATATGTTTATATTATTGATATGGATAGTTCCAATTTTCCTGCAATTATGCCTAAATTTTATAAAGATGAATTGGATGAAATGGAAGAAGAAAGAAGGTTATTTTATGTGGCAGCTTCAAGAGCAAAATCTCAATTAGTTTTAACATATAATTGTGATTTACATCCAGAACGTTTAAATTTTATGTCTCCATTACTGAAAGAAGTATCAAAAGAATTATATATACCTTATGGTGTTGAAGATTTAGAAATTTCATTAACTGGTAATGTATCAAGAGATGTTAACAATTATTTTAGATTTAATGGTTTTAAAAAAGTAAGTAAAATGTTATTTAATTTAGATTTTAAAATTATTGGTGTTAACAAACCCCTCGATAATATGATAGAACTTCAAAGATTATCTAAGGGATATACAAATAGAATGATTGTTGGTAATTTTATTGATTATACTATTAGTAAAATTATGATGGTCAATTTTCCAAAAAATGTGAAAAGCTTTGATTTAAACTTAATTCATAAATATCAATCATTTCTTCAAAGTGCTAATAATAAAAAAATTTACCATAATTATGTAGATAAAATTTCTGATTGGAAAGATATACTTGAAGATATTTTTTACATTTCCAGTTACAAAATGAAAGAATATAATTCAGAATTGAAAGAATTTTTATTAGGTAGTGAAATGTATAAATTTCTATGTAATCTTGAAAAAGGATTAATTGAATTAATTAAGAAAAAACATCTTAAACTTAATAAAATTTTTACACATTATAATATAACTTTTGATACAATTCGTGGAGAATTAGATTTACTTATTGACGACCATCTTTATGAAATAAAATCATCAATGTATCAAACTACAACTCTTTCTAATTTATCTCAAGCATTAATTTATGGATATCTTATTGAGAAAAAAGATGTAAAAGTAAATAAAGTTTCAATATATAATCCTTTAGTTGGTACATTATCTTCATTCGATACCAGCAAGTTTAGTTATAATAACTTTAAAACCAAAATATATAATTTATAGATAATAACAATTTGCAGAATTGAAATATTTTAACATTAGATAATTAAAATTCTTGATAATTATACACAAGTATCATGTTCATTACGTATTAAATAGTAACCATAATCATCATAATCTTCATCATTAACATCAAATATAATTTTTTCTTTAGTAAATTAAATTTTGTTATGTTTTCTTTTTTCATTAAATCTATCATATTATTATAACTACCTCTATTAATATTAGGTAAATCAAAAAATTTATCATATTCTATTGACTCTTTAAAATTTGGGTAGAAACAATCTATAATATCTGTATTAGTACCTTCTGATTTATAATAACTAAAAAAGAATTATGTAAACTGTTCAATAAATCAAAAACAGTTTTATTATCAACTA
>MDSY01125589.1_pt1 | contig 12418 bp, 6 predicted proteins | sample 811131 | NCBI WGS metagenome assembly MDSY01 (sample SAMN05326643, study PRJNA326480) | marine metagenome | isolation source: seawater | place: Atlantic Ocean: South West | collected 2010
AAAGACTTTCCCTAGTGTGTCAAGTTCTGGAGCATCGCTGAAGTTCTCATCGTCTGTTAACCAATGAACTGGAGCAGGATCGGGCTTCTCGCCTCTTTTGTAAGGAGCAAGGAAAATGCATTCCATGATTGAACTCCGATGATCATCCCCATTTGGTCTGAATCTATAAACGATTCTGTTAAATGCACCCCAAGGGTGAAAGTTAGGAAACAGTGTGTAATCAATACTGTCCATCATTTCAGCATCTGACATGGAATCTACCCAATCTCCTGCCATTGGCCTCCAGCGATCACGTGAGAGTGCCGCAGCGTGGGCTCGCATAGTCTCCCCGTCTGGGATAGTGACAGGAAGTTCCTTATCATAACTCACATCAAGCATGGAACGCATTTGATCCTCTTCTGACACTTCATAATCAAGTAAAGGGCTAGGTGTTCCACCTGGACTAATCACTCTTGCGAAATTGTCCCACACGTCGACTTGAGAATTCGTGTCACCTAAATACGCCATTATCTGAGGGTGTGTTGCATTTACATGGAATGCTTCGCAGAAAGCTTCCTGAGCTATTTTCCAATTCGCATGTATTACTTTCGCTACGTGAGCTTGCTTATAGCGATTTTCAAGATCCCATACTTTGAAATGGTCATCCAACTCGCCTATAAATTCTTCAAGTGGTTCTGCATCAGGGTCAGGATTTATGAACACAAAACCTGCCCACTCTCCCACCTTCACCTGCGGTAATTGAAATTGTTCCGCTTCGACGTGAGGGAAGTCCCACTTCGCAGGGACATCTTTAAGGTTGCCATCTAACTCCCATGCGAAACCATGAAAGGGGCAACGAATTTCAGAACAACGCCCATCATAATCCTTAAGCTTTCTTCCTCTATGCAAACATGCATTTGGGTAAGCTTGGATCTCGTTTTCATTACTTCTCATGACGATGTAGCTGCGTCCAACTATCTCATAAATATAGTAATCTCCAACCTCAGGTATCTCGTCTGCACGGCAAGCGTACTGCCAAACCTTTGACCAAAGTTTTTCTTTCTCAACTTCATGCCATTCACGTGTGGTGTATCTCGTTATCGGAAACTCATCAGGCCCAAAACTTACAGTTGATTCAAGCCGTAACACGTCAGGGACAGGGTGAGTGTCCTGATCCAACAATTCTTGGTAAGTAATACCCGGTGATCTCTCTGAAACATCTCGAATCATTGCCACGTCAAATTCCCCTTCAATAGCCGGTATAAGCAGAAGTGTACATGAAACTACCCCTCAACAGGAATTTCAATAGATGTAGGGCGATAGTTAATTGCAGTTAAGAAGATAACAGTTTGACTCGTATTCTTTCGCCATCAATGCAAGAATCTAGAGTGAGATAGTAAAGGGGATAACTATGACTGATGTTAAAGGATCAATTCTTGGTAATGCCGTGCTACGCCGAGAAGATCCCACTCTGCTCACAGGTGAAGATAAATACTTTGATGACATGGAAATTGATGGCTTGGGATACGTGTACTTCGCCAGATCTCCAGTTGCCCATGCCAACATTATCTCTATCGATACTTCGGATGCTAAGGAAGTTCAGGGTGTAGTAGGAGTTTGGACTGCAGAGGAATTGGAACTAGAACCTCATCTGGGTTTTCTAATGTTTCCCCCCCATTTCGCGCGACCACCTCTAGCGAAAGAAAAGGTTCGATTAGTGGGAGACATTATCGCTGTCGTAGTGGCAGATTCGTTCTCGGTAGCCGCTGATGCTGCGTCCATGATTTGGATGGATTACGATCCCCTCCCTGTAGTAACAGATCCAGAAAAGGCACTTCAGGATGGGGCTCCTATTCTTTTCGATGAGAATGGTTCAAATTTGTGCTTTGAGACTGGCATAGGCCTTGAAGATGGCGATCCCAACGAAGGTGCTGATCACATAACAAAGGTTCGGATCGTCAGCCAAAGATTAGCCGGAGTCCCGTTAGAGTCTAATGGAATTATTGTAATCCCTGAGCAAGACGGTGCTTTAACAGCGTGGATCCCGAGTCAAAATCCCATATCTGTTCGTGACACGTTAGCTTCTCAACTAGGAATGGATCCCGCCGACCTTAGAGTCGCAGCGCCTACGGTGGGAGGAGGATTCGGACCCAAACAAAACGTTTATGTGGAACACATAATTACTGCTGAACTTTCACGACAACTCCAACGACCTCTCAAATGGACCGAATTGCGGAGTGAGAATATGCTCTCGCTCGCTCAGGGTCGGGGTATGACTATGTATGGGGAAATGGGTTTCACAAAGGAGGGCAAGATAGTCGGTCTTGATGCGAAAGTTATCGCAGATGCTGGTGCCTATCCAGCTATAGGCGGATTCTTGACATTTTTCACTCAGACGATGATTCAAGGTGTTTACGATATTCCGAAAGTCCGCTTTCATGCACAGAGTGCAACAACAAACACAACACAAACTGCTGCATATAGGGGCGCTGGACGACCAGAGGCTACACAACTGCTTGAACGTTTAATGGACGTGGCGGCAGATGAGTTAGACCTAGATCCTGCAGAAATTAGATTCAAAAATTTCATACCGGAAGAGGCCTTCCCTATTACAACTTTGGGGGGAGCTAATTATGATTCCGGAGATTATTCCCTTGTACTCAATAAGGCGCTAGATGAGGCAAACTATCAGTCCTTATTAGCAGAACAACAAATGCGAAGAGAGCAAAATAGTGTGGTCCAGTTAGGAATTGGGATTGCAGCCTATGTTGAGATCACTGCCCCTACAGGTCTCCAATCCGAGTACGGAGCGGTTGAAGTGAATGAAGATGGCACTGTTACTGCTAGAGTTGGAACCAGTGCTCATGGTCAGGGTCACGTAACTGCATTTTCAATGCTAATTTCTGACCTTCTTGGGATTGAAATGGAAAAAATCACTATTTTGCAGTCTGACACAGATGAGATTTCTCGAGGGATTGGAACAATGGGTTCAAGATCCCTTCAGACTGCGGGGTCAGCTGTTCATGTCGCCAGCGAAACTGTTCTGGACAAGGCTAAGAAGTTAGCTTCTCACTTACTTGAAGCTAATCCTGAAGATGTCGTGAAAGGTGAGGGCGGTTTACATGTGGCAGGCGTCCCTACCAACTCATTGAGTTGGAGTGAGCTAGTAGAAGCTTCAAATGATGATGGCAAAAGACCTCCCGGTATGGAGCCCGGTTTGTCGCATGAATTGGATTTTGATGGGGGTGATTCAACATTTCCGTTCGGAGCACATGTTGCTGTTGTTGAAGTAGATACCGAGACAGGGGCCGTTGAGCTGATACGTCACGTTGGTGTTGACGATTGTGGCAGAATTCTTAACCCACTGCTTGTCACGGGTCAGCAACATGGAGGAATTGCTCAGGGTGCAGCTCAAGCACTATTTGAGGGCGTTTTCTATGATGAGGAAGGTAACCCAATTACTGGGAACTTGATGGATTATGCGATTCCCTCGGCTGCTGAATTACCCTCATTTGAAACGTATAATACTGAAACAGCAAGCCCTCGCAATCCTTTAGGAGCAAAAGGTATTGGCGAGTCGGGAACAGTTGGGTCAACGCCAGCTATTCAGAATGCTGTAGTTGATGCTGTGGCCCACATGGGCGTCAAACATATAGACATGCCGTTGACTTCGGTAAATGTGTGGAATGCGATTTGTGAGAGCCAGGTTAATTAGTGATTGATTCGCAAGAATTATCTCAACGTGCAGAAATAGTTGACGCCCTTCTTTCATACACTCGCGGCATAGATCGGTTGGATGAAGAAAGCGTTACTTCAGCTTTTCATCCGGGCGCTATTTTAAATAATTATGGTCCAGAGCCTATGCCAATAGAGAGCTTTGTTGAATACGCATTACCTTCATTGAAGCAGCGATATTACGCTACTCAGCATAGGGTTTCGAATATTCGTGTAGAAATCAAAGATGATAAAGCGCTAGTTGAATCCTATGTGCTGGCGTACCATGTTGAAATGGGTGAAAACTCCAAGCAGTTACATACCTTTAACGGTAGATATATCGATACGTTCGCTTTAAGAGATGGGCATTGGAAGATAAGTGAGCGTTTCTTACGAAATGATTGGTCAAAGGTTGAAGATATTACAACTGAAATGGCCGGTTCAGGTGTTTGGGTTAAAAGTAGGCGCAACGCTGACGATCCCATTTATGACTTTTGGGACTGACATTTTAACTTTCCGGTAGCCCATCTTTTAAGACCACGAATTGTCGATTCGGTTCATTAGCCGCTTCACGTGTTTCGGGCTTCCCCTTGTTTGGATCACCCCTGAGTAGAAACGATCCTTCCGGTGCGTACTGGAGAATGTAGGCTTTTCGTGTTTCAGTTGTTGTGTTAGCCCCTGTCATATGAGGAGTAAGCGATGAGAAGATAACAATACTTCCTGCTTTCGCTTCCACCGGTATTGCATCTGGGTGTTGCTCAAAACATTGAAACCCGAGTGGCTCTATATAGTCATGGGCGAGAGTTCCTTGTCGATGCACACTGGGAACGATCCATGGGCAGCCATTCTCGCGATTTACGTCGACGAGAGGGACCCAGCAGGTCAAATATTGCTGGGGTTCAACGAAACCATATCCATTATCTTGATGCCAAGGGAAACGCCTTGGCTTTTGTGTTTGTTTGTATACGATTTGGTCCCAATAGAGTCGTACATCGGGGCCAATGAGGTCATGTGCAATGGATGTAAAAGGATCTGATGACAGGAATGCTTTTGCTTCAGGGAACCTTAATGAAGGGTGTATTCCAAATAAAATAGCCCCCGATTCTGCGATGGAAAGCCTGCTATCTTCCATTGCCTGTAGAAAGCCTTCTGTTTCATTTGCAAGGACATCAAGTATGGGTGTTAGGTAGTTTATTCTCTTCTTTGAGATGACATCCTCTAAGAGGAGGAAACCTTCATTGTTGTATTGATCTATTTGTGCTTGGGTTAGAAAACCGCTTCGCTGAGTGGCGTTTTCCCATGAGAATTTGGTGTTCCAGGGATGCAGTGAGAGTGAGTTTGTCATTACTCCGATGGTTGGAGTGGCTCGTACTCAGGTATTTCTTGACCTGGAGGTGGTTCATCGTACTGATCTACTGCTGTTGCTGCATTAAAGAGGTCAATTGGCTCGGTTGGAAATTCTCCCCACAAGTATCGAAGGCCAGCGTCGGCATATTGGTACATTCCAATTCCCTCAGCATCAGTTTCGTCTCGTCCGACTGCTTCAGTGTCCCACCAGAATACGGTCACTTCGTCGTTTCCGAAGAAATCATATTCGAGTTCAGGAGGCCATCTTCCCTTTTCTCCCCATGAGAATGAGGATGATGTGGTGCGTCTCTCAGTTGGGTCAGCACGATTTAGCCCCTCTCTCCAATTGTCGTAGGTTAGGTCAGGCCCTATCCCTTGGATGATTGGGTAGAAGGTCGCTGGCCAGGGGTCTATAACGCCTAGGGAATCATCTGCTGGCGCTGGTTCTCCAAAGAACCAGCGGTAACGGAAGGGGGCGCCTGCTTTCAATGGGTCAACGCCGACTCCTAGCGTCGTGATACCGAATGCGTTTGCCCATTGTTCTTGATCGTATGTTCTTGCGAATGCAGTTGTATCAGCCAACACACTTCCGATATGTACCCATTCAGGGAAATAACCCTGTGCGGTAGCTTCGCGTGTAAAGTCTCTCATTGCAATTGGATCAGAGCTGAAAAGCACGCTCGTTACTCCTGCTGACTTGAATTTTGAAATTGCTGAAGCGGCACTTTCTTGAAGAGTTGCTGGGTCAAGTGCGTAGGCTACGGTTTCGACAATATCAACTCCGTTCTCTTCGAGTTGATTTTCAAAATCTTGGTTATTCTCTACGGATGCTTCGCCGCTTTCGATGTAGAGACGACCGAACACTCTTTCCTGATTGTGATAACTTTCGTCACCTGCATATTCTGCGGTTCGCCCGGCAAGTTGTTTAGTAACGTATTCAACTCCCATGAGAGTGTTTTGCTCTCCACTCATTGAGAAAGTCCAGCTGAGCGGATCGTTTTCTCGATAAAAATCAATTTGTTGACTTGGACCGCAGGCCAGACATGCGATTCCTCGGGAAACAAGCTCGTCTTCGAAAGCGTTTGTTAGATTTGGGCCGTTCCAAACCATGAAGGGATCATATTCTTCCGCTATTTTTACGGCATCTGCTCGCGCCGATATGGGATCTGCTACGTTCCCAGATCCTTCATAAAATATCAGATTGACTTTTCTACCGTAGGTTTCATAATAAGTTTCATAGTATTGAAGGAGCCCTCGTAAGCTTGCTTCTGCATCAGCGTTCGTGTCGTCACCTGCTATTGGGCCAGTGATGTAATTGAGTATGAAGTCATTTTCCTGCCATCTCCAATACACAATAGTTATTGAGTCTTCAGTTACGCCACGAGCTGTTTCTCCTCCATTGTCGCCAGAGAAGGGAGCGAAACATTCGGATGCTCCTACGACGGGTAGTTTAAGCCTTCCAGTTTCAATATCACATCTATCACCCCAGTCAATGTCTGTCAGACATCGAGTTTGTGCCTCTGAGAAAAACATGACCCCAGGAAATAGATCATCCCTTGCGTCACCAGCAGTTGGGCAATCATCTGCTACTTCAAGGTCTTTAGATGGGGCGGCGGTCTCTTCTTCATTCGCCGAGCTCCCTGGTTCTTCGGTTGATGATTGTGGAGAACTGGAACTCTCTGACTGGCTTGGAGCTGAGTCAGTTGATTCACTGCTTCCACCGCAGCTTGTTGCTAGCAGTGCGATTGTTGCGAACCCAGCAATCAGCATTGTGAGCTTTCGTAGCAGATTTTCTCTTCCTGTATTGTATGTTCGCAATTTCATGTCTGGCCCCCCGAAAACTTTGATTGTTTTGAACATTAGTGCATTTTTTTTGTGTTGGGAATTACGGTGATCCGCTTCTTTGAATTGTTTCTTTCGTCGACCCCAAATAAGAGGAAACGACTTTGGGGTTATTTAAAACCTCATCAGGTTCACCTTGGGCTATAACTGTTCCTTGATTGAGAGCTATGAATCGTTCGGATAGGTCCGTAAGAAGAGCTATGTCATGTTCAATGACCACAAGAGCTGTATTCATTTCATTTCTTATTCTTTTCAGCACCGGGGATAGTTGCTCTGCTTCTTTTTGGGCAATTCCACTTGATGGTTCGTCGAGAAGAACGACAGCTGGTTTGTGCGCTATGACGCAGGCTAAGTCAACCATGCGCCTTGTTCCGGTGGATAACTCTGAAATAAATTTATTTTCGTATGCTCTTAATCCCATGAGTTCAATAAGGTCGCTAACTTGTTTACGGATTTCTTTTTCGCTTCGTAAAACATGCGGTAGATGTAAGGCTCCAGATATTGGGTTTTTCGCTGAGGTAAATCGCTCTAATGCAACAGCGATTGCTTCTGCCACAGTTAATGAGGGAAACAGTCGAGCGTCTTGAAAGGATCGTCCTAAACCTAATTTTGACCGCTCTGCTGGGCTCTTCGTTGTAATGTCTTGCCCGAGTAATTTTATGGAGCCACCTTGGGATGGAACGAAACCGCTAAGGAGGTCAAAGAGCGTTGTCTTCCCTGCTCCATTGGGGCCCATTATCCCAATAATTTCGTTTGATCTCACATCAAAGGTGACTGAATTAACAGCTAAGATTCCTCCGAAACTACGCGTCATATCCTCTATTTCGAGGATTGTTTTGGTTTCCTTGGATGATGGTTTGGAGCTAGTCTCCACTGCTGAAATTAGCGTGTTACTGAGGAAGACTGAACGCAGGAGGTCAGGGCGGTTTAAGAGTTCTTTGGTTGAGCCAGCAAATCGTATTTGCCCTTTTTCCATGAAATAGGCACGATCAGCAATTGTGAGGGCTAAATTTACCGATTGTTCAACAATAATGACAGCCGTCCCTTGATCTGCGATTTGCTTGATTACTGGGAGTATTCGTTCAACTACTGCAGGGGCTAATCCAAGTGAGAGTTCATCTATAAGTAGCACTTTGGGTTTACTATGCAGGGCCATAGCGAGGCCAAGCATTTGTTGTTGCCCCCCTGAGAGATTTGCTGCCGGTTCATCTAGTCGTTCTGCTATCTCAGGAAATATTTCTAGCGGATTTTGCTCAATTTGCTTCAAGTTTCTCTCAGATGAGGCATTTAGCCAACGGGAGGCAGCAATGTTTTCCCTCACGCTTAGGTTTGGGAAGATTGCGTGACCGCCAGGCAATTGAGAGACGCCTAATGCAGCGATCTCATTGGGAGGAGCGTGTGTTATATCACGACCATCCAAGACTATTGCTCCGCGATCTGCTTCAGTGACTCCCGATATAGCTTTGAGTAACGTTGATTTACCTGCGCCGTTTGTTCCTAGCAGCGCAACAATTTCTCCTTCCGCAACGTCAATATCAATGCCAAACAGTACTTGAACTTTGTCATAGCTGACCTGAACATTTCTTGTCAGCAACAGCTTTGCTTCTCCCTTCTTTCTTGCTAACGCTGCTTCGCTTCTCGCTCGCGCTGAGGAACGCACCTGCTCAATATCATTGGCAATTCCCTTTGCGGCCGAACCAATTATGATCGCTCCGATGGTAAGAATCGGGGTCATAAGAAGCATACCCTGTCGTATCCCCCAGTTATCTGCGACCCATCCGACTAGTGGAAGTGCAAAGAGACCCGGCAATGCCCATAGTGACCCCATACTGAACCCCATAGATCTTGCTCGTGGAGGTATAGCTAGTGATAGAGCCGCCAGAAGTCCCGGTCCTACGATAGCTACAGAGAAACTAATCAAAGCGGCGAATGATATCGCCATCCAAACTGTAGGCGATAGAGCCAATCCAGCTGCCATTATTGATGCGAGAGTTGTACTTAGTGCCAAAAACCTGATTATCAAAGCAGGGTCTTTGGCTACGAGTTTTAGCCCTACCGAAGCACCAACAGCTAATCCAGCTAGCTGCGCTGGTTCCACTGCTGCAGCTATAATCCCTCGAGCTCGCTCGTCAAGATTAAATGCATCTTCATAGAACAATGCGGCTAAAGTTCCGAATCCAACAACAGCAACGGCAACAAACGGAAGTGCTGCAAAGAGGCGACGCAGAGTATCGACTTTCCAACAAAGACGCCAAGCTTCAGTCATGGATGGAGGTTCTTCTGCTAACTCTGCAGCGTCTTTATCGGCTCCTGCAGCTTCTCTTTCGTGTCGACCACGAATAGGTTCTTGAAGCCGGAATGCCAGAAATGCCAGAATAAATGTTGGAGCTGCAAAGATTAAGAAAGGAACCCGCCAACTAAATGCATATCCAAGTGTTCCTGCCAATATTGCTCCGAGGATAATTCCAACTGAATTTCCCGCACGATGAAAAGAGAATACTGCTGGTCGTTGATTTGGAGCATACCAATCAGCAATTAGTGAGTTATGTGTCGGATCTATTACCCCTTTGCCTACAGCTGATCCTGATCTCATGAAGGCCAAAAAAACAATTGAGGTAGCAAGTCCCGTCATGAACGAAAAGGTTGCCCAAGCCAATGCTCCAATTATAGCGAGATGGACGCGGTTCATTTTGTCAGCAAGTCCTGCGATCGGAATTTGAAGGGCGAGTGAAAACGCTAAGACAACTGCTACTAGCGTTAAAAGTCCTTGAAACCCGAGACCAAATTCGTCTCTTATCTCAGGAGTAAGGATTGCAAACGCTGTTCGGTCTAGTTCATCCACTGCGTTCAGCCCGAAGAGTATCAATATTGGATACACGGGGCCATCTCCGACTATTCGTGAGAATCTAGCTTTCATCTGAATCTCCTTGCAATTGGGTGTCGTCAGGAAGAATGTCATCAGCTACAAGGCTTGGAGCATGTATTCCCTTCTTAATCGCAAATCGTTTCAATAACCAGTCTCGGAATCTATAGATAAAGGAACTTATGCCTCCAGGTGCGATGAGAAGTACTGTAAGTATCCCGAAACCTGTGGCGAAGATACTCCAATCTCCTCGGAGCCACCAGGTCGTCCCAAACAAAAAGACAGACCCGATCATTGCTCCTAGTGGTGAGCCTATTCCTCCAACAATTGCTGCTATGAAAACTCGTATTGATGATCCAGTTCCTGACACGTCTGATGTTGGTACGAAAGCTTGTTGATGAACTACATGTAATGCCCCTGCGCATCCTGCGAGAAAGCCCGCTATTCCAAATGCCATAAGTTTGGCTCGTATGACTGAAACTCCAAATGCTCCTACGCCTTGTTCGTTATCTCGTAAAGCTAACAACACGCGCCCTGTTCTGCTTTGACGTAACCCCTGCACAGCTATTAGCGAAAGGACCAAAGCTATTGCAGTTACGAAGTAGATGCCTCGTGTTGAGGAATAGTCAACGTTGCCAAAGATTGGGAGACGTTCAACTCTGTCTGAGTACGATGGAACCCAATCAAAGAACCGTGTATTAAGGAAGTAACTTACCATGGCAAGCTCGAAAGCGAATGTGGTGACAGCTAAATAGAGGCCCCGTATCCGTAATGCTGGGAGACCGATAATAATTGCTAATAATGTACCAAAAGCTCCGGCCATGAGAATTGCAAGAATTAAATCTCCGTCCCAGTCGATGATTAATTTTCCGGCAATAGCTGACCCTGTAAAAAAGAATGCCATTTGCCCTAGAGAAATTTGCCCGCCCCACCCGGTCAAAACAACCAATGACAACATCACAATTGCATATACGAAAAGTGACGAGATTCTGAGTGTGTTTACTGTCCCGAACCAGTAAGGAACGAAAAGAAGGAAACCTAATCCGAGAAGCGATATTGCATATTTGCTGATTCGAATTTCTTGCTGGTTTCGAAGTTCTGTAGGTATTGGTCGAGTCTCTCCCATTGACAGTGCGTCCCTAAGCTGCTCAAATCGTGAATATGTCTGGGGCCTTGCTATTAATGCCACCAAAATCACAGCTGCACACATCGCCGCCATGAGAGCTTTTCCTTGGGTGGGGCTATCAGTATTCCAGAGAATTCCTTGTTGAAGAACACCGAGCATAACTGATGTCGCAAGTACTGTTCTTAAGTCTGTTAGTTTGCCTGCAACTGCTGCTGTGAGTGCACGAAGGAAAAAGAGAACCCCCAGCTGGCCTCCAACTGGGAGACCGATGATGCTCGAGCGAAGAAATAGGGCCAAGAATGCAAGAAGTGATGCTATTGCCCAGACACAGCTTTGTAGTCGCCTTACAGGTATGCCTAACATACCTGCTCTGTCAAAGTCTTCTGCAACTGCGCGGATACCGACACCGATCTTGGTTCGCTGCAAGAAGAAGCCCACTGCAAGAAGGATTAAAGGAACAGCGAATAGCACTATAAGGTGATTGTCATTGAAGCGAAATTTAGCGAAATCGAATGTGATATTGAGTGGAGAATCAATTCGTTGGCTTGTGATTCCGCTTCCCCACCATTCCGGCATGAGCAAAGCAAACATCACCAAAACTTGGGCTAATCCTATTGTGGCCACAGTCAGCACAAGTCGAGGGCTCCGAGTAAACCTTCGAATTACCAGAAATTCTGAAGAGACTCCAAGTGTAATAGCTGCTAAGAGTCCCAGAAGAAGGGCAACTAGGTAGGGAAAGCCTGACTCGACAATGAGCATTACGCTGAGGATTGTGGGGAGGAGTCCTAGCTCCCCTTGTGCAAAATTTAATACACGATTAGAGCGATAGACCAGCACGATACCTAACGCAACGAGACTTGTTAATAATCCAAGGACAATTCCTTGCAATATTGCGCCTAAAGGCGTTCGCCAGAATATTTGTTGCACAAGAAGTATTAGTGCGGGCGGCAGAATCCATGAAAGCGATTCGTGCGAAATTTGTTTCCTTTTGTCCCTTTGTTTCACGCCCCCCCTCTCTTTTCTTCTCTCATTGCCGATCTTTGGCTCCGAAGCTTTACTGCTTACCTCTTTTGCTAAGATACATCTGCGCTGCCGCCTTTGCGGTATTGTCCTTATTGGCTGCTGCGATAAGTAATTCTCCTACCCACTCATCTTTTGTGGAAACGAGATTTTCTGATGCGCTGTGTATTTGATTCTTTGTTGTTTCTATAACTGTCTTGGAGCGTTGTTGGATAGCTTCTGCCATATTTCGTGTTTGGTTCTCAAGGTCAGCATGTGTCACGACCCGATTGATGAAGCCAAGACTCTTTGCTTCTTTTGCATCAAAGGGTCTACATGTCATCACTAATTCCTTCGTCATTGCTGGACCTATTTCACGAACCAATCTGGGTATTCCACCCCATGCAAGAGGGATTCCTAGATCTACTTCTGGTATGGAAAATACTGTATTTTCTGATGCGATTCGAAGATCACATGCGCTCGCAAGAACAACGCCACCTCCGATGCAATGTCCGTGAAGGGAAGCGATTGTTATGGGCTTCATCCTG
>MDSY01080700.1_pt1 | contig 12417 bp, 13 predicted proteins | sample 811131 | NCBI WGS metagenome assembly MDSY01 (sample SAMN05326643, study PRJNA326480) | marine metagenome | isolation source: seawater | place: Atlantic Ocean: South West | collected 2010
ATTGTGCCAACCATCATCTGATGTTCTATATATACCAAATTGCATTGCTGAATTGTTGGACCAATCTCCACCTTTGTTTGGAGGTTTAATGGGACCTTGATAATGATAAACTAACTTACCGTTGATCCACATTTTTAAAAAGCCTTTGTCTTTAGTTGTGTAGTTAATGTTAAAAACAACATCATTCCATTTGTTAAACAACTCTGATTTGTCCATTACTTTGACATTTGCATTTTCCTTCCAGCGAATTGTACAACCATCATTACCTTTGGCATTGTACTTTTTATAAACCCTCGGGTCATTACAAGCAGTACGTCTTTGTGTGTAAAGACCATCGTTTGTTATGTCCCAATTAAACATTGGTGCCCAGTCACCATCATTATGAAATTGAAACACAGAGTTATGCCCTTCTTGTGAAGTATCAAACTCAACAATGTAAAAAGATAATGTGTGCCAAACATTACCATTAAATGTAATGTCTTTTTCTGAGTTGTTTGGTAATAGCTCATGTCTTTCTGAGTTATTATTACAGTCCCAAGCCTTGCCTTTCGTACCACCACAGCTTTCTGGTCTTAATTCAAACCTTAAAGCAGTATCACCTAATCTTACTTTATCTGTTACTTCTTGGATCATATAAGGCTTCCACCATTCCATGTCATAACTGAACTTCCATTTATAAGGCCATTTTATAAATACATCACCTTGTGTTTTAATTACTCTGTTTTTGATCTTCAAAGTGTTTGCTTCGATGTTATTTAAATTAAAAACATTCAACAACAAACCCAGAACCACGATCCCTAAAAGTTTTTTCATCATCAAAACTATATCACTGCAGTCATATTGCGGACAAACATAAAATATTTTTAAAATAATGTTGCTAACAGATGTTTATTTAAACTTTAGCAATTGATTTATAATCAATAGGTCCGCGGTTCGAGTCCGTGCGGGGCACCATTAAGTAGTTTCTTTTCTAATTTGCTCAATTTTAATTTTTTTTTCTAGACTACTGCCTCTTGTATATAAAAGTTTAAAAAAAATTTTTTTATTTTTATTTATTTTTATTTTAACAGCATTCTTAACTTCAAAATTATCTGCAACAGCCATTATGGGTCTTTTTTTTGGATTTAAGTTTTTAATTGAAATTTTAGATCTATCACTAACAACTTTGCCTTTCCATCTTCTGGGTCTAAAGGGACTAACTGGTGAAATAGCTAATTTTTTTGAGTCTAAATTTAAAATTGGACCATGTACTGAAAGATTATAAGCTGTGCTTCCTGCTGGAGTAGAAACAAGCATGCCGTCGCCTTTGAATTTTTTTATAATATAATTTCTTCCAGATTTAATTGATAAAGATGCAATTTGTCTACTTTGTCTCAAAACTGACACTTCATTAATTGCAATAAATTTTTTTATATTTCCTATTTTATTTTGAACTTCCATATCAAGTGGCGAAATAGATATAAGTTTACTATTTAAAATATTATTAACTAATTTTTTATTTGAAAATTTGTTCATCAAAAATCCATAATCTCCAGCATTAATTCCATAAAAAATTTTTTTATACTGATGATATTTTTTAAGTGTTTGGAGCATAAATCCATCACCACCTATTACGATAATTATTTTAGCTTTATTTATAGATGTTAATTTAACTTTTTTTTTTATTAAAGATTTTATCTTGTTAGATTTTTTTCCATTGTATGAAACTATAAAAACTTCAATCATTTTAGTGGTGCCCTCGGCCAGACTCGAACTGGCACTCCCAAAAGGGCAAGGATTTTAAGTCCTTTGTGTCTACCAATTTCACCACGAGGGCATGTGTTATTTTCATGAGTATTTATGCTAATATTTATAATTGAACAAGTTTAATAATCAAATTTTATTTAATGATTTTGATTTTGCAATCAAATATTCTGCAGCATACGCAGATGAATGATCTAAATTAGAAATATATTCATTAGTAAATTCATCTACACTATCAGAATTTAAATTGCTATATTCCATTAAATTTCGACATATTAAGGGTAAATCATTTAATTCATCTATCAAAATAATATTGCCAAATTTTTTTTTTAATTCATTATCAATTGTAGATAAGTTTAATTGATGGGAATTCTTATTATGTATTTTATCTACATAATTAATATAAATTATTGGTCTTTTAAATAATAATAAATATTCAAATACAATAGATGAATTATCTGTAATTAAAATACACGCCTTTTCTAAAGATTTCAAATTAGAAAAATTTTTATCTAAAGAGAAATTTTTTTCATAATTATAAATATCTAAAATTTTTTTTAATATTTTTTTTGATCTTTTATAATGTTCTGGATGCGGTCTTAAAGTTACTTTGTAATTATCATTCAACAGTTTAGAAATTATTTGTATTGAATAATCATTGAACAAATTTTTTATATTATAATTCCAAGATGGAGCAAATAATATATTTTTTTCCTCAATAATTTTTAAATTTGCCTTTTTTTTCAAATGGTCTAAAAAAAAATAACCTACATTTACAATTTCTTTTTTTGGAAAATTGTATTCTATTTCAGCTTTTTTAAGTTCTTTGGATTGATACTCTCCATTAGTAAAAATAATATCATAATTTTTAAATGCTTCTTTAGTGTAAATCTTATGCGTGCTGCAAAGACCGTGATAGAAATAAACATAAAAATCACAATTTTTAGATTTAGAAACATTATTTCCCAAATCAGATAACGTCATAATCATAAATTTACATTTCAGTAAAATAAAAAATAATTTAAGAATAAAGTAATTGTTAATCAATAAGGTTTTTATATGTTCATTATAAAATTTGATATCGTCCTTATCCATCGTTATCATTATTATATTATTTTGATCTCTTTTTTTAAGTTCTAAAATTAGATCAATAAAATGTTCACGATAAAATTTTGACTCAGAAAAAAAAATAAATTCTTTTTTTTTATTTTCCAACTTAATGAAATAAATTAAGTTTTTTAACGATTTTATAAAATTAAATAATTTAATCATATAATTTTGATAATTTAATTATATCAAATTGTACTGATACTCTCTAGCTTCTATTACTTCTTTTGGTAAATTAAGCTCTACATCATCTAATTTTGTTGATAAAAAATTTCGATTACATTAAAAATTAACAATGATAGTACTAAAATATATATTTGTACTGTATTTCTCTTTAACTGATATTGCTTATTCATACATAGATCCAGGTTTTTTTAGCAGTCTTGGCATGTATCTTTTTATGATTATTAATTTTTTAGTTATTATATTTTTTGTTTACCCAAGAGAGTTATTGAAAAAAATTTATAAAAAAATTTTTAATAAGAAAAAGGAAGACGGCAAAAATGTTTCAAAAAATAAATAATATAGTAATTCTATATTCTTTATCTTTACTATATCTAATAAGCTTTCATTTTATAATTAGAGATAATTTATTTTTTCTAACAAAAATACAATATATTTTTTATTATATTTTTTTTACAGGATTTTTATTTTTAGTTTTCTTTTCTATATTTTTTAAAATTTTTATTAAAAAAAAAATTTTTTTAATCGGTTATTTAAAATTTGTATTATTTATTTTAAGTTTAAATTTTTTTCGATCTCTTTATTTTTTCCTTGGAAATAAAATTGATCCAAATCCCTCCGCTTTAAGCGATGTAGTAATTTTTGTATTTAGTATTTTATTAGCGTTGATAATTGCAACTAAAATTAATTTTAGAAATAACTTAGTTTATAAAGCTTATTCTGTAATCAAAATATTCTCCTATATAATATTTATTATTTTATCAATTAATTTTTTTTATATTAAATATTTTTCAAAAAATTTTAACTTAAATCAAAGTAAATACCCTGTGGTTTTAATAATTATTGATGGATTACCAAAAAAATTTATAAAAAATTATTCTAATAAAAAAAATCATATCAGTATAATAAATGATGAAATCAAAGAGGATTATATTGTTCAGAATTATTTTAAATATATAACTCCAAATACATGGACTTGTGGTTTTTATTCAAATTTATACGGAGTTTCACCAAAAAACTCACTAAATAAGATTCAGCAATTTGAAAAAATATTATCTGAAAAAAAATCATCAGAAAAAAATTTTTTTCATGAATTGAATAATTTAAATGTTACTTATACTTGGGCATCAAGCCACAGTTGCGCTGTGCCTGAAGGGTCTTCAGCCGCAATATCAGATTATAATGGATATAAATCGATTTTGAATTTTTCAAGCACAATGAGTTCTTACTTGAATAAAATTGATTTACCATTTCATTCAATAATAAATATGAATAACTTTAGAGGAGATCCTGTTGCAGTTCACGTTAAAGATAAATCATTTATCAAAAAAATTTTTGATTTGTTTGTAAATTCTAAAAACTATAATTTTCAAACTCATATTTTTAATTTGCTAAAACATTCAAAAAGAGATTTTTATATTGTTCATTTCAATTATAATCATTGGAAATATGAAGATTTAAAAAATTATAAAGAACCAATAGATATTTTATTAAAAGAAATTAACAGTTTTTTTAAAAAAATTAATAATGATAAATATTTAAAAGATTTTAATTTTATTATTACATCGGATCATGGCTTTTCATTTAAAAAGCATGATTTTGGGTATGCAGAATCTCATAGTTTAGAAGTTACAGAAGTTCCATTCATTATAATAAAAAAAAAAAATCCAAAAGACTTACAATTAATTAATTTTACAAATATGCACAAGCCTTGTTCATTTAGAGATTTTCAAAAATCTCTTCTTGCTTATTTTAAAAATAAAAAAAATTTTTTTTCTGTTAATTGTTCGAATGAAGCTAAAACCAGTCTTTCTTTACCTGATTATTATAACAAAGAATGGATGTTAAGCGTATTTGATAATCAGAATGTTTATAGATATAATATTTTTGATAAGTATTTAAGCGATGATAATAATTTTTATAATAACCTAGAAATTCCTAAAATAATTAATAAATTAGGTGGACACGCTTGGCATCCTTTACAATTTAATAATGACACTGAGCTAAATTTAAAAAAATTTTTAAAAATGTATAATCTAAAAATAGATAATTTTTAATTAATAATGTATTAATAAAAATTAACAAAAAATGAAAACTAGCGAAAACTTAAAACTAATAGATTATTTCTATAAATCATTATTATTATTTCCACTTTTTTTAATTACAGGTCCATTTTTGCCTGATTTAGTTGCTACTCTTATCTCAATTATATTTATATTTTATATATTATCTTATAAAAAATTTTATTTATTAGACAATAAAATCATAATTTTTTTTTTGTTTTTTTGGCTATATATATCATTAAGATCTTTATTTACTGATGAAATATTATTTTCATTAAGAAGTTCTTTTTCATATTTAAGATTTATTATTTTTTCCGCCGCAATAGTATTTATTTTAAATAACAAGCAAGAATTTTCGAAAAATTTTTTTATATCTTTGCTTTTGGCTCTTGGAATTTTTATTTTAGCTTCAATGTTTGAATTTTTTTCTGGTTACAATATTTTTCTTGATAGTAAACCTTCCTATAGATTAACTGGAACTTTTGGTGACGAACAAATTGTAGGAAGTTTTCTATCTAGAACTTACCCTGTTTTAATTGGATTGTATTACATCTGTTTTAAAAAGTTTGATAAAATGTTTTTTGCTATTATTTTTTTATGCTTGTTTACAACGGTTATTAGTGGTGAGAGAACAAGCACTTTTTATGTAATACTTTCAACTACTGCTATTGCGTTAAGCACAAATTTTTCATTAAAAAAGAAATTTTTATGCATTTTTCTAATTTTATTGGTTTCAACGTCAACAGTATTATCTTTTCCTAAATTAAAATTTAAATTAGTAAATCAAACATTAGAGTCGTTTGGTATAAAAGCTTTAGATACATCTGGAAGCGAAGCTTACGTAAGTAAAAAACCATCAAGAGGTTTTTATATTTTTTCACAAGCACATGAAGCACATTATTTCAGTGCGTTTCAAATGTTTAAAAATAATATAATTTTTGGACAAGGGGTTAAAATGTATAGAAAAAAATGTGAAGATCCAAAAATTTTTGTAAATAGAATGAGCTGCACCACACATCCGCATAATATTTTATTTCAAATATTGGCAGAGACTGGAATTATTGGATTTATCTTTTACATTATTGCATTTTTATATGTTTTATATAATCTTTTTAAAAACTTTATTAAAAATTTCCTTATTTTCGAAAATAAAAAATTTGTAAATATATGTTTTTTAATTTGTTTTATGCAAAATTTATCATTTATTCTTCCGAGCGGTAATATATTTAATAACTTTTTAGCACTGCAAATGTTTCTTCCACTAGGATTTTATTTATACGTAACAAGTTTGAATGAAATTTAGATTATTTTGTTATTTAATTAGTGTATGTATTTTAACATTTAAAGAGTTTATATATTTAAAAATATCATTGTTCGAATTAACTTCTTGTAAAAAATATTTTTCAATTAAATCTGGAATTAGAATACTATTTGATGGTTTTTCCAATAAATAGTTATCATTATCATTTAAAATTTTTGCTAAAAAAAATGAGTTTCCAACAAAGTTTTTTGTAGTTTGAGATTTTTCATAATATTTAGATTTGCCTGGTCCATCAAACTTATCCTTTCTCCAATGATCAGAGGAAATAATTATCATAAAGTCTTTAGAATGTTCTTTTTGTATTTCTTCAATTAATTTTTTAGTGAAAAGATCTGTATACAAATATTTTAAAAAGTAAGCATCATTTTCATAATTAATCAGTAATTTTTGTTCTATATGAAAGTGACTATCTTTTAAAATATGAGGATTGTAAATGTGAACAAAAGTTAAATTAGATTTTTTTATAAAATTCATAATTTTTTTTATATTAATTAAATCATTGTGATCTGCTTTAAAATTTGTATCAAAAGGCATAGAATAAATTTTATCATAATCCAAATCACTCAAAGTCACTTTTTTAAAGTTTATTGGCACCTTTTTATTATTTGAATTATCATCTTTAAATTCTAATATTCCAAATTCATTTAAATAAATTCTAAGCTTAAATAAAAAACCAAAATAAAATCTTAGAGAATCTTTAAAAATACTGTTATTTAGATTTTTTGAATTTATATCTTCACACTCATTCCAAAAACTAGATACTAAATATGCTGTACAATATTCTAAAACTGATGAGAGAAGAGAAACTGATAAGTTATGTTTATTTAATTTTCCAAATATTGTATTTTCAAATGTAAAAGGTATTGATTTATTATCTAAATTTTTCAGTATCATTGTATCGTGTTTAGGAATCATTTCTTTAATATTTTCACCAATCATTTGAGCAGGCATTGAATATAAAGTCCAATTGGAAGGTGGAATCATGTTGTTGTGATAAACACCATTATCTTTTAAATAATTATAGGTTCTATATATATTCTTATTATTAACTTTTTTATCTATATATTCAGGATCTAAAGCATCAAATAAAACCCATAAAACTTTTTTTTCATTATTTACTTTATTGATAATGGAAGAACTTACTAGAGCTTCTTTTTCTATTTTTTGTTTATTGTAAATTTTTGTTAAATCCCACAAAATGATTAAGCTTAAAAAAAATCCAAAAATAACATAAAATTTTTTCACTTTTTCTAAATTCTTGTTTAATAGGCCTAAACATAAGATTATTAATATATAAGGTGTTAAATAAGATAAAATTTTTACATAAAGTGGTATTTTTTTTTCAATACCAAAATTAAATATTTTTGAATAAATAATTTTTAAAAAAAAATGTAAAGATAAATTCCCTGATATATTAAATATTAGTTTTAATAAAAAGATTGAAACAAAAGTTAAAAAAATAAATAAAAAAAAATTTTTAAATCTATTATTAATTAATTTTAAATAAATTAAAGTACATAAAAATAGTAAAATAAAAATTTTAAAATTTTCTATAATTATAAATTTTATACTTGGAACGGCAAAATAAGAAAATTTGTAAAAATAAAAAGATGCTAAAAGTAAAAGCGCTATACCTAGAGTGTCAAAAATTTCACTCTTGTTTATCTTTATCAATTTCATTCCTTTTTTTATTTTTTTTAAAATAACTTTTGATAAATTTAATTGGATTAGTTAAAAAAAGGTAACATGAAGCCAAAAAAGCAATTATTAATTGGATAAAATAAGATCCTGTTCCGGGATCAAAATATGCATATGAGGTTTGTTGAAAAAATAAACTAAGAACAATAACTAGTGATAAAAATTTATACATTTTATAATTTTATTTTTTATTACTATATATTATTTATTCAACCTAAAAAAAGATTATAATCCAATATGATACTAATCCAGCCAAAATAGTAGCTAATATATTTTTTGAAACGTATCCTATTAAAATAGCTATTAAAAAAGCTATAATTTTTGGCTCATTATAATCAACAATTGATCCCGCATTATTTAAAAAAACCGCTGGGAAAATAAGAGCTGGAAAAACTGCTGATGGGACATAACTTAATAATGTTTTAGTTTTTTCACTAAGCATATCTTTCTTAATTAGTGATATCATTGAATACCTTAAAAAATATGTAATTAATCCTGATATAAAAACTAATATCCAATTCATTTTTTTTTAAATTTTAAATTTGTAATTATAAAAGCCACAGATAAAGCACCTAAGCTTGCCATAATTATGTATGCCTTAAATGGTATCTCGTAAAATAATATTGCCGAAAAACCAGATACAAATATTACTAATAAATGATCAAGTTTTCTAAATTCATGAATTATTAAAGATAAAAATGTTAATGGAATTGCAAATTCTAAACCTAATTCTTCTGGCACAATGGCGCCTAAAAAAATACCAATTAATGATGAGATTTGCCAAGTTAACCACAAGGTAAATCCTGAGCCTAATAGATAATAATGTTTATTTTTGAGTGAATTATTTTTTTTAAAAAATTGTTGTGAAAGAGCAAATGATTGATCTACTAAAAAATATGACAAAAATGCTTTCCATGAACCGCTTAAATCCTCTAAATACTCAGAGATGACGGCCCCATATAAAAAATGTCTAGAATTTGTAACTCCTACAGATGTTAATGTTACAATCGGAGAGGCTCCACCTGAAATGAGTTGAAATAAAACCATTTGTGCAGAACCTGAAAACACAATTAAAGATGTTGCATATACCATTATTGGGCTAAAACCTAACTCAATACCAATAACCCCAATAATCATACCAAATGGAACAACGGGAATTAAAAGTGGCAAAACATCTAATACACCTTTGGTAAATACTTTTGAGTTATTCATTATTTTTTATTTAAGAGCTTTAATTAAAAATTTTTTGTCTAGATTGCAATCTTTATAACCTCTTTTGACTACATTTAAATATCTTTCTGTTGGATATCTAAAACTAGTTTTTTTAACCATTGAGTAAGTCATCACTTTTTTTTTATAATATTTGAAATATAATTTTTCATATAAAATAGGATAATCTTCATAAACATCTAATTTTTTTTCATCACTTTTTGAAATTTCAAATAATGCACCTGGTACAGATGAATTTTTAAACTTTTCTATGTCAGCTGCTCTATATTTGCTTCTAAAAGTTAATTTGTAATCCTTTAACAAAATTTTTTTTAAAAATTTAGAGTCTTTACATCTTCTTTTCATTTGAAAATGATTTAAATTACTACCATAAGCAAAATATAACATTAATCTAACTCAACAATTTCAATATTTTTTTCTTTAACAAATTCTAAGATTTGTAATTTACAGGTATCTATTTTATTTTTATCAATTGATCTCAAAACAATTGATACTCCTAATTTTCCTTGTCTAAAAAAAGGATAACTGCCTATTTCTACATCTGCATTTTTATTTTGAACTTTTGTTAATGATTTTGCAATTTCGCTTTCATAAGTACTTAAATTGATAGTTTTACTTATAATTGGATCGCCCCCTACCAACACATTATTAAGTCCTCCTATCATTGCTTTTAAAATTGAAGGAACGCCTGGAAGACAAAATACATTTTCAACATAAAATCCTGGAGCGCCACTAGAAGGATTTAAAATGAGATTTGCAGCCATTGGCATTTTTGCCATTTTTTGTCTTCCTTCATTAAATTGACCTTTTTCATAATATTTTTCTAATATTGAAAATGCCTCTTTGTGAAAACCGTATTCTAAATTAAAAACCTTTGAAATTGACTCGGAGGTTATATCATCATGGGTTGGTCCTATACCACCGGTTGTAAATACATAATCGAATTTATTTCTTAATTCATTAATTGTACTAATAATTGTTTTTTCAATATCAGGTATTATTCGAACTTCATTTACAATTATTCCAAGTGAATTTAACCATATTGAAAGTGTACTAGTATTTAAATCTTTGGTTCTACCTGAAAGTACTTCGTTTCCAATTATAACTATAGCAGCAATTATTTCTTTTTTATTTTTCATTTAGAAATATAAATTAATCATAATGAAATTTACCAGTAGTTTATTTAAAGGCAAATTAATAAAAAGATATAAAAGATTTTTTGTAGATATAGAAGTAAATAATAAAACCATAACAGCTCATTGTCCAAATACAGGTTCCATGATGGGTTTGCTTGATAAAGATAATGAAGTTTGGGTTACATTTAACAATGATCCAAAACGTAAATTAAAATATACGCTAGAAATGATAAAGGTAAAAAAAATCATAATTGGAGTAAATACACATAGAGCAAATAAAATTACATTGCATGCTTTAGAAAATAAATTAATTGATGAATTTAAATCAATTAAAAATATTAAACCCGAATTTAAATTTTCTGAAGATACAAGATTTGATTTTTTATGTGATAAAAAAATATTAGAGGTAAAAAATGTTACTTTAAAAAGGCAACAAGATTTAGCAGAATTTCCAGATGCGGTAACCTCAAGAGGATTAAAACATCTAAAAAAATTAATTAATTCAATAAAAAAAGGTTACAAACCTTATGTCTTATTTTTAACTCAAATTCAGGGTATAAATAATTTTAGAATAGCAAAGGATATAGATAAAAATTATTTTAATGGATATATCGAAGCTAAAAAAGCTGGTGTTAATTTTCTTGCTTATAGATGTGTTTTAAATTCTAAAGAAATTAAAATTGAAAAAAAAATTAAAATTTTAAATGATTAAAAATTATTCTGAAAAGTTTGATAAAATGAGAATAGCAGGAAAGCTTGCATCTCGAACTTTAGACATGCTTACTAATTATATAAAACCAGGTATATCAACTAATAAAATAGACAAATTAAGTTATGAGTTTATAAAAGATAACGGTGGTCACTCTGCTCCACAATATTACAGAGGATATGAAAAATCATTGTGCACTTCTCTTAATCACGTAGTTTGTCATGGTATTCCTTCAGAAAGAGTTTTGAATGAAGGAGATATACTTAATGTTGACGTAACTACAATTGTTGATGAGTATCATGGTGACACGAGTAGAATGTTTGCGATAGGAGATATATCAGTTAAAGCAAAAAATTTAATTGAAGCAACTTATGATTCAATGATGAATGCAATTAAAATTCTAAAACCTGGAGTTAAGCTTGGTGATATAGGATATGAAATACAAACTTTAGTTGAGGAAAGAGGTTTTTCAGTCGTAAAAGATTTTTGTGGACATGGAATAAGCAATACTTTTCATGAACCTCCAAACATTCTTCATTATGGAAAAAAAAATAGTGGAATAGGATTATTGCCAGGTATGACTTTTACAATTGAACCAATGATAAACGTAGGTAAATTTGATGTTAAAGTACTTAATGATGGTTGGACCGCTGTTACAAAAGATAAATCTTTATCAGCACAATTTGAGCATACAATAGGAATAACAGAAGATTCATATGAAATTTTTACAGAATCTGTTAAAGGTTATAGGAAGCCTCCATATAATTCATGATATCGAGATATTCTAGAAAAGAACTTGTTAAAATTTGGTCTGAAGAAAATAAATATAAAATTTGGTTAAATGTTGAGCTTGCTGCAGCTGAAGCTATGGAAAAATATAAAATTATTCCAAAAGGAGTCGCATCAATTGTAAAAAAGAAAGGGAAAATTAACATTAAAAAAATTCATATTATTGAGTCGAAAGTAAAGCACGATGTTATAGCTTTTTTAACATCCATTACAAATCAAGCTGGAATTAAAGCTAGATACCTACATCAAGGAATGACCTCTTCTGATGTCTTGGACACAAGTTTCAACATTCAATTAGCCCAATCAGGAAATATTTTACTTGGGGATATCGATAAAATTTTAAAAGTTTTAAAAAAACAAGCTAAAAAATATAAATTTACTCCCTGTATTGGTCGTAGTCATGGAATTCACGCTGAACCAATAACATTTGGTTTAAAA
>MDSY01011917.1_pt1 | contig 12414 bp, 7 predicted proteins | sample 811131 | NCBI WGS metagenome assembly MDSY01 (sample SAMN05326643, study PRJNA326480) | marine metagenome | isolation source: seawater | place: Atlantic Ocean: South West | collected 2010
GCGTCAGGGGAGGGTTCGCCGTGCACCCACACAGTGTGCCCGATCGATTGCGTAAATTGGATGTTCCGACTTCGAAGTCGGGACATCCAATTTACACAATTGATCGGGCACACTGTGTGGGTGCACGGCGAACCCTCCCCCGACGCAGGCGTGTGGTGCCGATCACGCGTGTCCAACCGTATGTCCTCGCACAGCCTCGCCCCCAAACTCGTCTCCCCAAACATCTCCGCGCGTCGCTCCCCGCGTCTCGGTAGGAATCGAGGAGTCGAGATCGGCACCGGGACGCCTCCCACGATGAAATCTTCAAGGTCCCGCATCTCCCGAGCCTCTCAAAGCATCGCCGCACCGATCCCTGAGTCTTCAGTGCACGTCTCTACGACGGCGACTGACGTTTCCTTTGAACGGATACGCATCGAAGCCGCTGTGTTGCGTGAAACTGGAGTAGAAAACACCACAGGTCATTCGTTCGATGAAGTTTTCGTCATCCCCGGCAATCCGGGCGTCCCCGGATTTTACGAGCGGTACGCGCGGACGCTTTGGGCGGAGCTTGACGGCACGGCATCGGTCGAGGTTGTTGGATATGTAGGTCACACTGAGTTCGACCTGGGCACCAAGCACACGAAGTGGTTCACGTTAGGAGAACAGGTGGAACACGTGACGGCAGAAATCACCAAGAAAGGGGATAAAAAAAACAAAAAGGATTCACAAATTTCTGTTGCTGTCGTTGGCCACAGCATCGGCGCCGAAATCGCGTTGCGGGCTATGCGGCGGAACCCGCACTTGATCCACAAGGTAGTAGGTCTGATGCCTTTCATTTTGACGAACAAAAAATCTCTGTTGCAAAAGTTCTTGAGTTTCTTGGTCACGATGAAGCCGCTCGTTTTTTTCGTCGCGTCCGTGGTTGGGTTCTTGAAAAAAACGTTCCCGAAGTTTTTGTCTGACGTGTTCACGAAAGGCATGGACCCTGGGGCGAAGGCGAACACCGAGCGGTGGCTCCGTTTCGGTTCCGTGATAAACATGGCGCTGATGGGGAACACCGAGTTCGAGGCGTTAGCGGATCCCAGGAAAGACGAGGATGGGAAAATATTAGAACACCACGGCGCGCGCGTTTCGTTTCTGTACTGCGAGGACGACCACTGGGCGCCGACGTGGCAGGCGGAGGCGTTCCGGGAGAGACACGGGGATTTGGACGTTTTCGTTGAGAAATCTTGTGTGATAAAAGTGGAACACGCGTTCGTGTTGTCGGATTTGGCCGCAGATTTGGTTGCCGTGAAAACGGCGGGGTTGCTGGGCGAGTAGCTTTTTATTTATTACTAGCTGTATAGCGATATCTATACCATGACTACTACTACTTTTACCTCCCTGGAGATGCTCCACCACCCCCTTCCCCTCTATTATTCCCTTTCCTCGCGATGTACGCCCCCAGCGCCCCGCACGCCACCGAGTACCCCAAAAACCCGAGCCCGATGAAATGCGCCTTCTCCATCACCGGCTCGAACATCCCCTTTTTGAACGGAATCAAAACAGGCTGAATCAACCGCTGTTCGAACAATTCAAAGCGCCTTGTAGTTTCGGTGTCGCCCTGTTTCCGGGCTTCGTTCGCTTCCTTTGAGCGGACAAAAGGGGAGCTCCGCCGTCCGACTATTCCCAACGCCGATAAAGTCGCTCGTCGTCCGCTTTCCCTTAAACTCGGCTCCAGCTCCTTCACGAAAACCTCAAGTTCGTCGAATATCCGGTCCTCCACTGAACTCGTGACATCCGCTTGCCACTTCTGGATATCAGCCTGTGAGGATTTTATCGTATCTGTCACGGTGTCCCTGGCTAACAGCGCTAGCGTTTCGGGGGACTGCGCCGCCAACGTGGCCTCCGCGGATTTTTTGGACTTGTCAATTTGAGATGATAAAGTGGAAGTGAGTGCGCTGGCTTCCTGTAACACGTTGTCCAGCGTGTTCGTGGCTTCCCTGACTGTTTTCCTCGCCTCCACGTTTGTCTTCTCCGCGAACGCGCGCGCTTCACGCACGCGCGCGTCGTCCGCGAACGCCGCGGCTCTTACACGCAACCTTTCCGCCTCTTGTCTCAATTTAGTCGCCTCGTCCTTGAACCACTCCTTGTCCGTCTCGGAGGTTGGAGGGGGGGCGGGGGGGGGACCCGCGACGTCGTCGGGGTCGACGCCGCTCATGAAGCGCGTGGGGGTGCGAGCGATGAACCCGCGTGGGGTGTGCTGTGCGGTGTGAGGACGGGAAATGCGACACGCTGGCCTAATAAGAATTAGGGTGCCGTTTTTGCTTGGCTTCAAAACTCCGCTGACGTTGAAAAAAGCAACGGAAAATCTCGTGAGATCAGTGCCGGGCCGCGCAGGCGCCCGACGCTTGCCGGTTGTCACACGACCGCGCTTTGTCGAACATGAACGACCTTTTGTGGTCCGTCAAGGTACGTGTTGAATTACATGGACGACCCCGAACCGAGACGAAGACGCGCGCGACCTTTCACGAAAAATAGACACACGCCATCGCTTTTCCCAGTGCAGTATTCTTTTTCCTCATCTGACCTCACACCCCGCCTCTTCCCTGCCAGGACGAGAATGACACCCCCCCGCCCCTGCCCCCGCGTGACCCCGAGGGCGCCCCCGGGGACGTGGAGCAAGGCGCGTCCCCGGCCTTGGGCCCCGGCGGGGGCGATTCCTCGATGGAGAGTTTCTTTTTGGATGTCGCCACGGTGAAGGCCATTTTGGAAAAGGTGCGGAAGAGCCTTGTGAAGCTGCAGGCGGCGCACGAAGAGAGCAAAACCGTTACGCGTTCTGAGACAATGAAAACCCTACGAGCGACGATGAACGCGATCATCGAGGACGTTTCCGTTGTTGCGAGGGAGGCGAAGTTGAGGCTGGAAAACTTGGACTTGGCGAATGCGACGGCGCGAGAAAAGGATGGCGCTGGTCCGGGATCCTCAAACGAACGAACGCGAAGCGCGATAACCTCATCGCTAAAGATGAAACTCAAAACCCAGATGGCGGAGTTCCAGGACTTGCGCGCGAAGCTGACGAGCGAGTATAAGGAAGTCGTGGAACGGCGGTACTTCGCGGTCGCCGGGGAAACGCCTGACGCGGAGACGTTGGACCATTTAGTGGAAACCGGTGAAAGTGAAACCATATTTCAAAAAGCCATAATGGAACAGGGGCGGGGGCAGATCCTTGACACGGTGGCGGAGATTCAGGAACGGCACGACGCGGTGCGTGAGCTGGAGCGCAAACTGTTGGAGCTGCACCAAATTTTTCTGGACATGTCGGTTTTGGTGGAAGCGCAGGGCGAGATGCTGGATAACATTGAGTCGCAGGTTAGCAAGTCGGTTGATTTTGTGAACAGGGGGAACGTCGCGCTCGTCGCGGCGCGGAACTACCAGAGGTCAAGTAGGAAGTGGATGTGTTGCTCGATTATTACCGTTCTTTTGATCGCTTGTGCTATTTTGCTGCCGGTGCTGCAGCCCTGGACGGACGGGAGCGCGCGGCGTCGACTAGTGATGCTGTAGTTTTTTTGTGAATGAATCAAGTATTTTAAATCAGTCTGTGATGTGACAGTGACGTATGTTGCACGTCGCATACCTCCCGTACATTACTAGTATATTGGCCATTTACGCACACTGTCACATTTTACTATTACACTATTCACACATATTATTACTCACACTAGTTAAACAGCCCCTAGATATACTGGTACACCGCCTTGTTGTGCATCACTAAAGTTACGCCGACAAAGTAGAACGAATCGGACGTGGTTTCAAACGGATTTCCAATCATTTCTTTTTCAAGTTCGGGAGTCAACAACTCAGGGTCCAACCTGTTGTAAATAGCGTCCCACCCGTTCGTGGAGTTCGGGATGACGAACCCGAACGTAAAGTCGTACGATTTTAGTAGTGTGTTGCGGAAGTAGTGGCGCTCTATTAGGCGGAAATCGCTGGCTGATTCATTGCCGATGGAGAATGTGAGCGCCGTTCTTATTTGGTTGCATTTTAACATCCGCTTGGGGAACGTGTACTTGACGGTTCGTATTGAAGGTTCTAGGGAAGGGTTTTCGCAGAAGGTTAGGTCCATCGCGGCGTCGTCGGGTAGATCGGTCGCACCAGGGTCTTTGCTGACTTTGAATATGCTCTCGTTGCTGTCGTAGTCTTTGATTTCGAAATCCAGGAAATCGAATCCGTATGTGTTGGCGGACAACGGGCACAGGAACCCATCCGTGGGTTTCGTCAACGCCAGCACCTCGTCGGGGGTGAAGTTTTGGGGGTACCGGGGGTTTAGTGGATGTGTGGGTGATGCCGGTGTCGGTGAAGTTCCATGAGCATCATCCACAACGCCAACCGTGTGTCCCTCCGATTTTGGGGACGCGAGCTCCACAACGTCCTCCTCGTGCAGTGAGTCGTCCATACTCCGTCCACCTCCAAACTCAGTACCAGTGGTATCACGAAACACACCGCGCCTCGCTAAAGGGTGGCACGGAAGTGGCGCGACGCCACGACCGGCGACGGCTTTCCGGACTGTGCGGAGAGCTGTGAGGAAGGAATGTGGACACGCACGAAGACACAACGGCCAACTCGGTCGGCACTTTTCTCTCAATCGCTTCTCGCCATGTCGCCCCGAAATGCATTTCAGCCAATCATCGTGCGTCAGACAGCGCACGCACGTTTTTTCTGCTGGCCGCGTCTTTTGCCGTCTCAGTATCGTCAAATCACTTTCGAAGACGCCGCGCACACGCGCCTGCTGACTCGAACGCCTCGATGAGGCGCAACACCATCACCGCCCTGGTGCTCGGGCTTCTGCTCGTCGTGGGAGCTGCCGTTCCAGGTACGTTTGGGGTTATCACGACTCGATCGATACGTGATCGACGGATCGCGATTGTCTTCCACCGCCTTCGTTTCGTCGTCGGCGTTGCGATCGAGGTCTGTTTTCCCACAGATCTCGACCCATCGATCCACGGTTTGACCGGTGAATACATGCACTCGACCTGTGATCAGAGTGAGCACCGATACATCACGAAAAGGCATACACCATCGACACACATACATCTACGCGCTTAATCTGACTGACCCTCTGTGTCCATCTTTTCCATATTGTTCTGAATCAAATATTCAGGCGCTCTTGCCAGCGATGACTCCGAAGACCCCCCCGTCGTGTCCCACAAGGACAAGCAGTTCGCCGCAGGCGCTGAAACTCACGAGTTCCAGGCTGAAGTGTCACGTTTAATGGACATCATTATTAATTCTTTGTACTCCAACAAGGATATCTTCCTACGGGAGCTGATTTCCAACGGGAGCGATTCGCTGGACAAGATTCGATTCTTGAGTCTCACGGATCCCTCAGCGCTCGGGTCTGGAGATGCTGAAAAACTGGAAATTCGCATCAAGGTTGACAAGGAACGAGGTGTCTTGTCCATCAGAGACCGAGGCGTCGGTATGACCAAGAACGATCTCAAAGAAAACCTGGGAACCATCGCGAAATCCGGCACCTCTGCGTTTTTGGAACAGATGCAAAAAGGCGGCGACGTCAATTTGATTGGCCAGTTCGGGGTCGGGTTCTACTCCGTGTACCTCGTGGCTGATTTCGTTGAAGTCCGGTCGAAACACAACGACGACGACACGCAGTGGATCTGGGAAAGTAAGGCGGACGGCGCGTTTGCGATCTCTGAAGACCACGGCGAGCCGCTGGACCGCGGTTGCGAGATCAACATCTACCTCAAGGAAGAGGCGCAGGAGTACTTGGAGGAGTCTAAATTAAAGGAGCTCGTGGGGAAGTACTCCGAGTTCATCAACTTCCCCATCTACATCTACTCCTCGAAGGAAGTGTCCGAAGAGGTGGAGATCGAGGAGGACGATGAGGAGATTGCCGATACTGAAGATGACGATATGGACACCGACGACGACGACGACATTTCTGACGAAGACGAAGACGATACGCCTAAAACCAAAACGGTTACGAAGACTGTGTGGGACTGGGAACTTCTGAACGACTCGAAGGCGATCTGGCTCAGGTCGAGTTCCGACGTGGACGAAGAGGAGTACACCAAGTTCTACAAGGCGCTTGCGAAGGAGGACAAGGCTCCCTTAGCCTACACGCACTTCAAGGCGGAAGGTGACGTCGAGTTCAAAGCCATTTTGTTCATTCCAGAGCTCGCCCCGACTGACATGTTCGACAACTACTACAACAAAGCGTCTGCGCTTAAATTATACGTCCGTCGGGTTTTCATCTCCGACGAGTTCGACGAGCTGCTTCCCAAGTATCTGAGCTTCATCAAGGGTATCGTTGATTCCGACACGCTGCCCCTGAACGTGAGTAGAGAGACGCTGCAGCAACACACTTCCCTGAAGACGATCAAGAAGAAGTTAGTCAGGAAGGCGCTTGACATGATTCGCAAGCTCGCGGAGGAAGGCCAGGACGACGAGGATGATGAAGATTCTGATTCCGAAGCCTCTGTCGACACCTCCGACGAAGAAACCAAGTACGACAAGTTCTGGAAATCCTTCGGCAAGGCGATCAAGCTGGGAATCATCGAAGACGCGTCGAACAGGATGCGTTTAGCGAAACTGTTACGCTTTTACACCAGCAAGAGCCCCGATAAGCTCGTTTCCCTGGAGCAGTACGTCGAGAACATGAAGGAGGGCCAGAAGACGATTTACTACCTCGCGGGTGAATCACAGGAGCAGCTCCAAAAGTCGCCCTTCCTCGAGCGCCTGCTTGCGAAAGACTACGAGGTTATTTACTTCACCGACCCGATTGACGAGTACACGATGCAGAACCTGACGGAGTTTGACGAGTTCAAATTTTCCAACGCGAGCAAAGAGGATTTGAAATTCGGCGACGCGGACGACTCAGAAAAGAAGCGTAACAAAGCCTTAAGAGAGGACTTCAAGGGGTTCACGAAGTGGTGGAAGGACGTGTTGCCGGTGGACGACGTCGAGGCGGTTAAGATCTCCAACCGATTAGTAACCACGCCCTGCTCCGTCGTCACAAGCAAGTACGGCTGGTCCGCGAACATGGAGCGCATCATGAAGGCGCAGGCGCTTTCCGACGACAACAAGATGGGGTACATGCGCGGGCGGAAGACGCTCGAAATCAACCCCCGACACCCGCTGGTCCGTGCGCTCCGGGAGCAATCCGAAGCAGATCCCAACTCCGAGACTACCAAGGAACTCGCCGTGGTGATGTACGAAACCGCGATGCTTGAGTCCGGGTTCTCCTTCGACAAGCCCGCCGATTTCGCAGGACGGTTGTTCGACTTGGTGCGCAAAAACATGGGCGTCGAAGCCGACGCGGACGTCCTGTCCGACTCCGAAATCGACGCGTCGCTCCCCGAAAAGAAACCGAAAGAACCCGAAGTTGAGGACGAGGTTCCGGATATCACCTTCGACGACGCGGAGGAGATGAAGGACGAGCTTTAAGAGCTTTTAAGTTCGTTTTCTGTTCATTCACGCAAACGGAGCAAATAATTTGTGACTGTTTTAATGGCGACGTTCTTTCATGACACTACATTCACCGAACATCCCCGTCCCCCCACGCCTCCCTTCGGTTGTTATCAACCCTGATATCGTTGAACGCTTCCATTTCAATGAACCGACGGTGGTTGGCTCTTCGGCGGGAATTCACCCGGAGCGCGGCGTGCCCTAGCAACCCCAACGCTAACAAAGCGCAGAAAAAAACACCGGCGCCGACGGCGGTTTCCAATCCGAAAAACGCGTCGTCGTCCGGGAGACTTTCGCCGATCGAGTTTGACGACATGACCGTTTCAGGGTCGGTGACGCCTGCCCTTATGGAACCCGAACCGTCGCCAGGTAGCCGACGCCCCGTATCCGCCGCAGTTGTTGGAACGTGGGAGGTATTCGAACCGTCACCGTCGACGCACACCAGCCCTAGGTACAAAATCCGGTTATCAATCGGACACGCGAATAAATTATTTTCCAAACTCACGGTGATGTACGTGTACTCCCTCCAGCGTAACACCCACGCCGGGGCTTCGCCTGAAATTTTGTTGTTACCGACGTCGTATATATGCTGTAAGGGTGTTAGCACTCCAGTCGCCGCATCCCTTGTCGCCGCGGACCCGGTTTGAAAAACGTCAAGAATCAAATGGTCCACGGGAACAAACCCAGTGAACCTGTTGTTTTTTAAATTCAAAACTCTAACCTTTTGGAATCTTATCAACCATTCCAAGTCCGCCGGGTTTCCATTAGTGGCTAGTGGGAGGTCACCGGTTAACGCGTTATCGTTTAAATATAAATACGTCAACTGATGTGCACACACCAACGCATCAGGGAAGCCGTACCCGGTGAACGCGTTGTGGGAAAGGTCCACAGCGGTGAGTTTTCGGGTGTATGAAGCGGCGGTTATACTTATTCCGTTGGAGTCTTTCGCGATTGAATTCGCGTCGTTCGCTTCACTTGAACTCATAACATCGGGAATGGACCCTGTCAAGGCGTTGCTTCCCAGGTACACGTGCGTGAGTCTTTTGCCACCAAACGCATCCCGTGGCAACTCACCAGATAAATAGTTAAAACTCAAATCAATTCCAGAGACGTTCGATGACGCGCCCAACAACGAACCCGGTACGGAACCGGTTAAACTATTCTTCGCCGCTTTGAAAAACAACAACGCGGGCTGGTTAGTTTCATGGCCAAAGTCCCCTAGCGTCCCGTTTAACTCGTTATAGTTAAAATCCAGAGTCACTGCTAATGGGCAAAGGGTTGCGAATCGAGTAGGTATACTGCCCGTGAATTCATTTCCATCCACGTAATAAAATAACAACTTAGGTAAAGTGTTGGTACCCGACCAACTCGGAACAGCGCCTGTTAGGAGATTATCGCTAATCTCTATGTCCACGGACGCAGGGCCTAATAAACAGTCTTCACCAACTGGGAATTGCCCCTTTAACCCGGTGTTTCCCATCTTAATACTCGCTAACGTAGTTAACCGGGCCCTAAACGCAGCACAAACGTCAGAGGTAAACGTGTTTGACTCTGCATACGTGTTCGTTAAGTTTGGAGCGAATAAATTTGGGCCGGCTTCTAGGTGTAAATGTGTTACGTTAGCCGCGGTGGCGACTAAAAGAGCCTGTAGCGTAGCACTAGGAAGTCCTCGGTTGCCCGTGGTTAAACCTGGGTTGTTATTTAGTTCCAGTCTAGTAATCGATGGTAACACAGAATCCTTCAATAAAGTAACTACTTGCGATAAATCACACGTCAAGCCGTAGTCGTTAAAATTAACAAATCGTAGCACGCCGTTTTCGTCGCATAGATTGTTCCGAACGTGGCACGCGTCCAGCGGAGTTAAAACACTTGCGGATGTGTTTTTCCACAGCGAACACTGATTACTCTTCGTGCTGCAGCACAGGTCGAACACGCTTTGCATAGCGGATTTCTGCGCAGCGTTATTCACCATTTCCGTATGGTTCCTAGTCACGTAAGAAATGGACCACTTACTTCCATCCGCCCCGCTCTCCCCAAACTCGCTCCATCCCCACACGCTGACTCGGAAGATTCTGTTGGAAGTTATAGTGCCTGCTTTCAATGGGTCTTCACTGCTAATGTACAGCACCTCATCGCTTCCAGCTGACTTCCAGCTGCTCCACGCCCAGGTATAACTGTTAAAGTTGTCTGAGTCGCCGTTCGCGTCTACGTTTGCAGCGGATGCGCCTTGCGGCCCTGGGCCGAATCCAGAAAGTCGCGCAAACATCGGACCCAAGACGTAGACATCCGCATCGCCGTCTATGACATCCAATGTGATCTCCGCATCCTCGTACGGCCCTAATGTGAACTCGAAGAAGGAGGCTTGGTTCTTGGTGGTGGTGCCGGCCACGGCGACGTTAGAGGTCAAGGTTGTTTCAGCCGGGGCCGAGCATGTCGCGGCGCACGTGCTGAGGAATAAAATGAGGACCAGCGAACGATGGTGTACCCGTGACATCGTGCCCGCTTTGGTTTGCCTGCCGACTCTCGGTCCGTCAACCCCGTGCGTATGCCAAGTGAGACTGGGTCGAACCACCCAAACCTCGCGCGACCCCCCACGCGGGAGCGCGCTCGAGTGACATACGTGTTCGACAAAACGTCGTGACAAAGAAAAAGACACGTGGGCCAGAAAATTGTTTTCATAAATTTTCGTGATGCTCGAGTATAACACAAAACGCTACTACTAGCTAGTCTCCTGTTACACAATAAACTTGACCCCCGCGCTAATTTTCGTCTGCAGCTCCCACCCTGACGCACGAACACCAGTGGCTTTCTCCAGCTTCGAGGAGTCCATGGAGATATCCAACGGGGACTTGACGCCTCGGTTTACTGACGCGCTCGGCGCTGATTGAATATTTTTGTCTGATAAACTCAACGCAAACGCAGCTGTTTTGGCCATTTGCACTCGGCTCACTCTATCCGGCCCGCCGCAGTTAAAAACCCCTCTAATAGTCCCTGCTTTCGAAGCCGCTATGATCAAGATGTGCCGCGCGATATCTGTGGCTAAAACAGGGTTCCGGAACTCGTCGTGGAAGAACGTGACGGGTTCGTTTCCTTTCAACGAAAGCAAAATGAAATCCAAAAACAACGGTCGATTGACGGGAACGAACGGCGACTGCGGCCCCGTGATTATCGAGCTCCTCAACACCACGGCTTGCGAGAACGGCCAGGTCTCGCGTACAACTTTTTCTGCAGCTAGTTTTGAGACGCCGTACACGTTGATCGGTGATACGTGCGCGCCGTCCGCGTCCAGGTTGTTTTCGTGCGTACCGTCGTATACTTGGTCCGTGCTGATGTGAATTAGTAGTGGTTTTTTTTCCGTCTCATCTGTTTGGCTTCTGATAGTCGCGGGCGGAAACACCTCCCGCAGCGCCAATAGCAACTCCTTCGGTGAGTTGGTTTGGTTCGCTAAATCGGGGTCTTTCTCGCACGCGCCAGGAGAGCTCATCGCCGCGCAGTTCACCACTACGTCTAGACCTCCGGAGGTGACTATTGATTGAACGGATTGCTTCATGCCTTCCCCTGAGACGACGTTTACCTGATGTCCATTGCATCGCCCCCCTCCAACCTCACTCGGTAACGGGTTATTCCCGTACGTGTAATCCACTCGTGCGTACCCCGCGTCCAGCATGGCGCGAATCAGGAACTGCCCGAGGTACCCCGAACCGCCCACGATCAAGGCGCGCATTGTGGCAAGAGACCTGGCGTGCCGCGCGTCCGCAGACTGGGGATGGAAAGAGTTTCGGCCTGCACTCGAAATAAAAAGTGATTAACAACCCCGTCAGCATTCCATTGTCCCCAGCACACGCGGCATGATGCGCGCTTGTTCCGTCGCTGCCGCGCATCTCACGGCGCGGGTTTCCGTACCGTCTACGAGGTGCACGTCGAGGAGCGCGCATGTTCGTCGCACACTCGTGACCGCCTCCACATCTGTGGACGATGAGGATGGTCCCGAAATCGCCCCGAAAACATCTTCCCGACTTACGTCTTCCCGACAAAACCTGACGCTCGGCTTTATCGGCGCTGGCGCGATGGCCGAAGCTCTCGCGAAAGGCTTCGTCAACGGCGGCGTGGCTGATTTCGGGGACATCTCCGTGTCGCACAGCGGCAACGCCGACACTGCGAAACGGTGGCAGGACCTAGGCGCGTCCGTGTTGAACAGTAACGCTGAGATTCTGGACCGATGCGACTGCGTGTTTTTCGCGGTCAAGCCGCACATCTTGCCGCAAGTGTTGAACGAAGTGGGTGCGCACGTAGACGTTGATAGGCACTTGTTCGTGTCAGTAGCAGCAGGTGTGTCTTCTCAATTCATCGAAGATAACCTGAAAAAGAGCGCTCAAGGGGGAATCGCGCCTGGAAGACCTGGGCCCGGAACAGCGAGCTCATCCGAATCCAATTTTCTAAATAAATTGACAAAAAATAAAAAAGACGAGAAAAACACGAAATTGATTTCGATAAAAACGCCGAGGGTCGTGCGCGTGATGCCGAATACGCCGTGCCTCGTGAACGAAGCCGCATCAGCAGTCTCCCCAGGGACGTGCAGCACTCCAGATGACTTACAGTTAGTCTCGAACTTGATGCAAAGCGTTGGGTTGATCATTCAAACCGAGGAGCGATCGATGGATGCGGTTGTCGGAGTTTCGGGAAGCGGTCCGGCGTATGGATTTCTGTTTATTGAAGCGCTTGCAGATGGAGGCGTTGCGGCTGGGTTACCGAGAGACGTATCTTTGAAACTAGCCGCCCAAACCCTCCTCGGCGCGGCTAAGATGGTCATCGAAACTGGAGAGCACCCTTGTGTTTTGAAGGACAAGGTTTGTTCGCCAGGTGGAACGACTATTCAGGCTGTAAGAGCGTTGGAGGCGAACGGGTTTAGAAGTGCCGTCATTGAAGCCGTTTTGGCGTCCGCATCACGAAGCGCCGAGCTCGGGGTTGAAC
>MDSY01032306.1_pt1 | contig 12414 bp, 14 predicted proteins | sample 811131 | NCBI WGS metagenome assembly MDSY01 (sample SAMN05326643, study PRJNA326480) | marine metagenome | isolation source: seawater | place: Atlantic Ocean: South West | collected 2010
ATTCTGCCCTCTTCATTCCACCTAATCATGTCTACGCCATTAACTGAGACATCGCCTATAAATGTTTCAAACTCGAGGATAACATCTAGTCCATCTACAACTTCTCGAACATAACTAAAATTTTCCATATCAAAAGTAATGCCTGCACCCATCAAATAAAGCTTTGTCATCTCCTTGCCCTCTATGGGCTTAAAAACTATTGGGGATGAGAAAACAACAGATTCATCAAGTATATCTTCCAAAAATTGTGGATCATCGGATCTATAGCCTTGGTACCAGTTATCTAAAAATTTTTTTGTTTCATTCATATTGGTATTAAAGAGTTGATGCAGGTAATTTACAAGGGTATTTAAGTTAAAAGGTATCCCTGCAATTAAAATGCATGTTTTTTCAAAAAAGCTGCCAGTTACTTACTTTTTTTTTGCTTTCTTAATCGAGCGTACTCATTAAGAATTTTTTTTTCAGCAACATCTCGCCGAATGTGGCGCCTGTTTCTGGCTGCTTCAGATTTTTGAATTCTGATAGCTTTATTCATCCTTAATTAATACTCTCATATTAAAAAATGAAAAGCAAAAGTTAGCTATATCTTAGATAGTTTCTGCAGCCTTGAGGTCAAGACTTTAAGCTCTAAGTTCTCTGGTGAGCCTGAGGAAGACTTTAGCTTAATTTTTTTCAAGGGCTTCATATCAGTCTCTAAGTTAGACTTTACAGTCATGTACGCATCTCTAAATGGCATACCGGACTGAACCAAATCATAGGCTCGATCTGTCATTCTCATATCTTCATCAATTAAATCCTTGGATTTTGATTTGTTAACTTTTAAAGATCTTATAAGGTCGGGCAACAAAGCCAATGTTTCCCTTACAGAATGAAGCGAATGAATGAGTGAGCGCTTGGTCAATTGTAAATCTCTGTGATAGCCACTCGGCAGTGACATGAGATTCTCTAGCTCTGAATAATGACCAGCAATGATAGAGTAGCTTGCTCGCATGACCTCAATCACATCGGGGTTAGATTTGTTGGGCATGATGGATGATCCAGTAAGGTACTGAGAGCTCATGCTTAATAGATTAAATTCTTGGGTTGTAAATAAACTAACATCCCAAGAAAATTTTCTTAGGTCCAGCATGGGTTGCTTTAGAGAACTCAAAAGCTCCAATTCAAATTTTCCTCTGCTGTTCTGAACGTAAAGACTGTTAAGCTGCTTTCTTTTAAATTTTAGTTTTTTTGTACTGATGTCTCTTTTGATTGGTAAGTTCACACCGTATCCTGCTGCGGTACCCAGGGGATTTACATTCATCCAAGATTGAGTGTTAGCAAGTAATTCAGCATTATCAATAAATGACTCTGCAAAGGCTCCATACCATAAGCCCCAGGTTGAAGGCATGGCTCTTTGTAAATGAGTGTACCCTGGCATAACATCAGATGAATGCTGAGATGCTTTGCTAAGGAAGGCTTTCGCAATCTTGAGGTTCAATGATTGAATGCTATCAAGTTGATCTCTGGCATAAAGACGCATAGCAACTAAAACCTGATCATTTCGACTGCGGCCAGTATGAATCTTTTTACCTAAGTCACCCAATTCTTTAATTAAATAATCCTCTATTGCCGAATGGCAGTCTTCATATTTCTTGGTGAGTTTAAATTTATTAGTTTGAAATAACTTGCCAAGTTTTTTTAAAGCTGAGATCATTTTTTTAAACTCAGAGTTGCTGAGAATGTTAATTGCTTTAAGTTCTTCGGCATGAGCTATTGAAGCTTCAATGTCATAGAGAAAAATCTCTTGATCTAGAACAATATCTTCTCCAGATAAAAATACATCAATGGAATTGTTGGTAGTTTTTATATTTTTGTTCCAAATTTTCATGATTCAATAATTCCTACATTGTCTTCCCAACCGAAAGCGCTGTTAAGATTTTGGACTGCTTGAGTTGCAGCTCCTTTTAAGAGGTTATCAATACTGCAGCAAAAAGTCAGTCTTTTGATGCTTTCGTCAACCTCAAAGCCTCCAATAAAAACAAAAGAAGTCTCACGAGCTTGCTGGAGATTCGAGGCTTCTGACTGAATCTTAATCAATGGTTTGTCAGCATAAAATGTTTCAAAAATTATCTTGGCCTCTTCTCTGGACATCGAATTTTTTAAAATCATGTTGCACGTTATGTGGATGCCTCTAAAAAAATTTCCAACGTGCGGTGTAAATAAAATTTTATCGTACATGTGTTGTTTAACTTCTTGCTCATGGAGATGATCAACCAGCGAATAGGCTAAAATATTATCCGCCAATGCGTCCTGATTATTTCTAGCGTTGGGAGAAGCTCCTGCTCCGCTAAAACCTGAAATTCCAAAGAGATTCACATGCCCATGAAGTTCGCTTACAAGGGGTGCAAGCATAAGTTGCATAGCAGTGGCATAACATCCTGGATTACTAATTTTAGATGAAGAGACAGGCCCTGAGAGCTCAGGAATACGATACTGCCAGAGATCAGTAAAACGAAAATCCGAGCTCAGATCTAAGAGAGTTGCATCCGGATTATGCTCTGAGATGATCTCAACATACTGTTGAGCTTCGTTGTTAGGGAGGGCTAAAATATAAGCATCCTCATCAGAAAGCTTTAAGTCATTTAAATCTATTGATGAGTAAACTAAATTATCCTTTGCGTAACCTTCTATTGACTCCCCTGCATGAGATGATGAATACACTGACGTTACAGAGATAGATGGATGCTCATTAAGTAGTTTTAAAATTTCCTGACCAACATAGCCTCTTCCACCCAACAGTCCAATTTTTTTAGCAATCATCTAGGTCACGCTCTTGGGTTTATCTAGAGCATATTCGATGCACTCTTTAAGCAAGGAGTAATCCGATATTCCAATCCAAAAAATATGCCATTCTGAATTCTTTTGGCAACCTTCGCAGATTGAAGAATAAAACTTATTAATTGGATTTGTTGATCTGGATCGCCAAAAAACTTGAGGGTATGTCTTCCGCATTTCATGCCATACCCCAGCTCCCAAGCCTTCCCCTTTCGCTTCGGGGATTACTCCAAACTTATCCATGTAGGGAACCTTAAAGTCATTGGAAATTGCAATTGTTGCTCTTTGACAAGAAGTCATGAATATTTTTAAGTCACCAGAGTTTTCAAAAAAATTATTATCTAATGATCCATCAAATGAAGATTCTATTATTAACTTAAATTGTGACTGAATCTCAGGATTTGGAGACTGAAACTGATTAACTCTGTAGCCATGCTTAACAAGTGTTCCTGAGCCTGAATCTGTAAATAACTCTTGTGGAAGATTTATCGGCTGCGTTATTGAAACTGATGATGTTTTAGGAAGGTGATCTAATAATGTCTTCACCTGTTCTAATTTTAATTTCATCCCTGAATGCAACCAATCTTGATGCATTAAATCTTCGTACTCCAGCACAAGATTAATAGTTTCTATGAGTTTATTGGATTGATTAAAAATACCGCCTGTTTCAGACAAAAAGATAACCTTATATGGGTTCATTGCTTTGACCAGCTCTACGGTGGCCAAGTCTGCGTTGACATTCAGAATATCATCGCTGTCTTTTCCAATTGGAGCAATGACAGGTATACCACCAGATTCTAGAACTTGAGTTATTGATGGAACATTCACCTGGACTATTTCACCAACCAAGCCTAGTTCAGGCTTGCTTTTCTTGCACACAAAAATGTCGCTGGTCAGTCCAACTGCTGCTGCTCCATAGGACTCTAAAGCTTCGACTATTTTTTGATTGGTTTCATTGAAAATACCATGCGCTACATCTCTAACTTCTGGTGAAGTTACTCTCTGTCCATCAATAAAAGAGAAACTAACTCCTTTTTTATCCAAGGCGGCAGAAAGCATTGGACCTGCGCCATGCATTACTACTGGTTTAAGGCCGACTTGATCCAAGAAAACTAAAGAGGCAACTAGATTATCTAAATCGTTTTGAATTACAGATCCACCAACTTTAATGATGGCAAATCTTTGCTCTGATGAAGAGTACTTTTCTATGTATTTCTTGATTTCTTTTTCTGAGCCTATGGCGCCAAGGAGTTTTAAGATTGTCTCTTTTATAAACAGTGGAGATTGAGGATTCATTTGATTATGTCTCGATAGATCGATAATGCTTGCGATAACTCAGAGACCTCAACAAACTCATTCGGTTGATGTGCGTTGGATATGTCTCCCGGTCCGAATACAATTGCCGGCAAACCAGCCTCGCTAAATAATGATGCTTCTGTCCAGAAATTGACCGGCTGGGAAAGAGTTAAACCTAGATCTTTTACCATTAATTCCAAGGCCTCTGTATTGCCATCTGCAGGTAACGCCGGCGCAACAAATCCCGGGGTAAAACACGATTCATTTGTATTGGTCTCAGTTTTAAGAGATTCTAAAATTTTCTCAACGTTCTGCCCCGGCAATGGTCTGAACCCAAACTTAACGCTTGCTGAATCGGCAATAATATTGGGTTTTATTCCACCCTCAATGATACCAAGATTGAAAGCTAGTCCCTGAAGTGGCCCAATCGATTGATCGTCAAAGGAACATGCTGCATCAAGTGCATCGTGACACCAATGAGTAAGTTTATGAATAGCATTGTCCTGCATAGCTCTTCGATCAGAGCTGTGACCGGATTTACCCCAAAATTCTTGAGTACCTGTAAAAATTCCTCTGTGGCATGTAACACCCAAATTTTGCGTAGGCTCGGAGACTATCACTCCTTTAAAATTTGGTTGAGTTTTTATGAATTCTTTAATACAAGTACTTTGTCCCGCCTCCTCATCTGTAGAAAATAAAACAGCATAGTTATCCAAACCGCTCTCTATATGAGTTAAAAGGCAAGCTGCAGCTCCTTTGATATCACATGCACCCAATCCATACGCTTTGTTATCAAGGATTGAAAGGACGTGAGGATTGGTTCTCCACCCTTCGCCTGCAGGCACTGTATCTAGATGAACATTAAATAAGTACTCTGGTTGCCCTTTAATTAGAAGAATGTTGTAAGAGCCATCGCCCAAGTCAGAAATACTAGGCTCCAAATAGTCCAATGAATCTAGGTAATTAAATAGCCCTGAATCTTGAATTTTTTTTGGAGGATTGGAGGTATCACATGCAACAAGTGCTTCCAAGTGCTTTAAGCAAAGCTCTAAATCTGAGTTCATTTTTTATAATGGATCGAAGACCAAGTTGAGGTGCTTTGGCCGATTAATTTAATAAAGCCTTTTGACTCAGCTTCGCTCCAAGTTGCTGATTGAGCGTAAGCCCCTTCCTGACTTTTTAGAATATTTTTTGATTTCACTGCTACTGCCTCAGCTTTTCCGGGTGTCAAAGACAGAGTAACCTCACCAGAAACATTTTTTTGAGAGTCCAATAAAAACGATTCGAGGTTTTCTCTTAATGGCTCAAAAAAGAAACCTCGATAGACCAAATTAACCCATGATTGACCAACCTCAGCCTTAAAAGCATGTTGTTTATCAGTTAAAACGGACTCCTCTAGGGCTCTGTGAGCAGCTAAGAGGATAGTGATACCAGGTGCTTCAAAAACAAAACGTCCCTTTAAGCCAATAATGGTGTCGCTTGTGAAAACAGAGCGGCCTATTCCATAGGACCCACCCATTTTATTTAGATCTCGTAAAAGATCAGGGCCATAGATCTTTTTATCATTTACAGATAAAACCTTACCTTTAGAAAACTTAATCTTTAAGGATTTAGAATTTTTAGGATACTGATGAGGTTGCTTGCATAGAACAAAACTATCTTTAGAGGGCTCATCCCAAACATCAATCTCAGATCCAGAAATTGTTGCGCCCATGAGATTTTCATTAATACTATATTTTTTATGCAAAGATGAGACCTTAAAACCTTTTGCTTTTAAATAGTCCTCCTCATAACCTCTAACATTATCTGTAAGATTTTGAATTTCACGAATAGGTGTAATAATTTCATATTTGCCATGAGCACGAATTGAAAGATCAAACCTCACTTGATCATTTCCCATGCCAGTGCATCCGTGTGCAATATTTTTTGTTTTCAACTTCTCGCACAACTTAATTGATTCTTTGACTATGAGGTACCTGTCCGAGCACAAAACTGGATACTTGTTTTGATAAAGAGCACCTGACTGAATTAGAGGCGTAAGAATCTCAGACCATAAACTTTTCTCTACGTTTACATTGAGATGTTTCTTTGCACCCAGCTCCATCGCTCTTTTCGTAATCGCTCGCTCTTCTTTCGCTGGAATTCCACCAGTATTCACAAAAAGTGTGTGGACTTCATAATTCTGCTCAAGAAGATATGGAATACAAAAACTTGTATCAAGGCCGCCAGAGAAAGCTAAAACTATTTTTTTATTCATAAAAATTACCTATAAAATTTTTGTAAGCATGGATTTTTGAACATGCTTTCTATTTGATGCCTCTGCAACTGCCAGGCAGTATTCTGAATCCATTACTACATCAGTTGCTTTGATATTTCTTCGTAACGGCAGGCAATGACTAAAAACTGCATTATTTGTTAAATTCATTTTTTGCTCATCAACAATAAAGTGCTTAAAATCTTTTCGGCATCTCAATTCTGCTTCCAAATTCCCATAATGAACCAGAGAGCCCCAACTTTTAGCGTAGACAATCTCAGCTCCTTTATAAGCGCCTTCAACATCATGGGTAATGGTAAATGACGTCCCTTCATTAGAACAATTTTCAGTTGCAGCATCCATATATCTTTTATCAAGCAAGTAATCTTCCGAAGGGCAAAGCAATTTAACATTCATTCCAAATTTACTGGCAATAAGAAGACTTGAGTTAGCCACTGCTGTATTTAAAGGTTTTGGATGATAAGTCCATGTCAATAGGTAATCTTTGCCCTGAAGGTCTCCATAATGCTCCTGCAAGGTGAGAATATGTGCTAATTCCTGACATGGGTGCTCTATTGTCTCCATGTTCACCACTGGAACCGTTGAATACCTGGCAAAACTATTGATTACATGATCTGTTCTATCTTCACTCCAGTCTTCAAACTTTGGAAAAGCTCGAATGGCAATACAATCACAGTATGACGAAAGAACTTGAGCCACTTCTTTTACGTGCTCCTCAGACTCTCCATCCATTACGATATTTTCTTGAAATTCTATGGGCCAAGCATCTTTACCAGGCTGAAGAATAACGGCTGTACCTGATAGCTCACTGATGCCAACTTCAAAACTAGTTTTAGTTCTAAGGGATGGATTAAAAAAAAGCATTGCAACTGACTTGTTTTGAAGCAAAGGCTGAAAAGGACTAGTCTTTAATTCAGAGGCAAAATCAAGAATATCTTGCAGCTCGGATCTAGACCAAGCCTGAGTTGTAATAAAATTTTTCATCATTGCTTATGAAGGTACACCATTGGTGATCATTATAAAAGGAATCTAAGGGACAAAAAAAGGGGCCTAAAGGCCCCTTTTTAAAATTAATTTAATTTAAGACTTCTTGCCTGAGACAGATTGAGAATTTTTCCTCTCACCACGAATAGTCTTGTAAAGAGTACATTTTTGAGACGATGTATTAAATGTAAATGCTTTCACTTTAGATTTAGCTTCTGCGGCAGCTGTACAACCTTCTACTGATGAGTATTTCTTTGCAGTTTTAACTGCAAAAATTGAACCTTTAATAGCTGTTCCCTCAGAGATATCCATAGCTGCTGAAGCTTGGAATGGTAAAGAGACAAGCAACGCTGTTAAAATAAATTTTTTCATTATATTAATTCCTTATGTTTATAATATTGACATATATTAATTATTTATATATGTGTTCACTGAACACATTGACTATAACATTATATATTTTTAGTGCAACTTTGATTGGTTTTTAGCTTAAAATTTATGTACTAGAAAATTATAATTAAACCTGTATTAATGAAAGATTTAAAAAATTTGATTGAAGAAGCTAACGAAATAATTCCTAAAATTTCTTGCAAAACCTTAACAGAAAGTAAAAATCAATGTTTTGTATTAGACGTAAGAGAAGGCAGTGAGGTAATCGAAAAAGGTGCTATTGATAATTCTGTGAACATTCCACGAGGTTTGGTAGAAATGAAGCTTGCCCCAGATGCAAGTCAATTTCCTGCAGAGACGCCCATCGTAGTTTACTGTGGTGGCGGAAGCCGAGCTGCCTTAGCAGGCAAAACCCTTGTTGAGCTAGGCTTCACAAATGTACGAAATTTGGATGGGGGATACAGAGCTTGGGAAGAATTCTCTTCTTAATCTAGCTTTGGAAGAAGCGTTGCAAGATGCTCAAAGGCCGCATTCTGATACTCGGGGCTCGCTCCAGCCATGACCTCCCCTTTTACAGCGCAACTTTCATAGGCAGCCCTTCTTGCACTTGGATCAGAAAAGTCTAACTCTTTATTTGTTGGGTCATACACCTTTTTAGTTTTCCCATTCAATTTCAACTTACAATTAGCCCAGCTATAAGCATTGGGCCAAAGCTTTAAGGGGCCAGGACTATCAAATGAATGAAAAGAATTTGGATAGAGTTCAATATTTGCATTTCCACCTGAATTATTAATTACAGACACTAATTCTTTACAAGGCGCAGGAGGAGTCCAATTATCGTCTTCTCCGATATAGATTTGCATGAAATCTTTATCCCATTCATTTAGATCAGGAAGAGCTAGACATCCTGGATACCACATAAGATATCCTGCATATGAGGCTCCTGGATAATTTATAGCTTCTTGCAATGGAGCCCAAGCATTAAAAAGTGCAGCAGTTCCACCCAAACTCCATCCTGCGGCATAAATTTTTGAATTATCTACTCGACTATCATTCCACAACAAGTTAAGCGTCATAGCCATATCATAGATGACTGTTTCGCTAGTCACATTGATTTGATTTCCAACAGTACTGTTAACACCACGCGAGTCAAATGGATGCATTGCAAAAACTATATAATCAGCTTGTCGCATTTGCTCTAAGTATTTCAAATGATGATCTCTCCAGTTCAAGGAGCCATGCGAAGCAACGATTGTTGGGTAGGGTTTACTAGAATCATAGTCATCGGGAAAATGCATAATTCCAAAGATCTCTAAATCTTTCTGTAAGGCTAAGGATTGTCCAAAGATATTCTCGAACCCTAAAATATTTTTTGAGGCATAGTTTATTTTTTCTTTGGTGTAAGAAATATTTTCAGTGGTTGATGGGGAACATCCAATCAAAGTAAGCGAAAAAATTAAAATAAATAAATGTTTCATTTGCACATATTAGCAAAAAAAAGAGGACAAAATGTTCCCTTTTTTTAAAATTATTACTACCTGGCAACCCTGCTATTAAGAGATCAGAGTAATTTACAATACTCAGCCAACGCCATTGAAATGATTGACATAAGTGAGTGAGTCGCTAATATACCCCCTATGGGTATAAAGATTCCTATTTTCACAATATTATTGGTTGCTTTTTTTCAGTTAGAGGCTCGTCCTATTTCATATTCTGGCGGATCTACATTAATGATGGAATCTAATGAAATGAAGGATTCTGCCTATTATCACTACTCGCCTTCTTATAAATTCTCAATTGGTATGGAGCAAATTGAAGATAAATTTTTTAATTCAAATTATTCATATCTGAGATTTACATATTTGGTTAACAGGAAAAATACTCAACACTCTCAAAGAAATTTGTACTTTCAATCTGGTATATCATCTGATGGCATGGATAATTATTTTTATGGCACTCATGGAGACTGGGAGACTAGAAAAGTATTTTTAGGGTTTGGTTATAAAAATACGAAAAGTAAAAGGCTGGATTATTCTGAGGAATATTTTCAAGCTGGTTTTGCTCCATATATTGGGGAGTATGGCGATCTTCATACTTGGCTATTGCTCAAGTCTCGAAAAAATGAGCTAACAGACAAGCGAGATACCTACCCTGTTTTGAAGATGTTTAAGGGAAATGCACTGATTGAGATAGGGTATAGTGATTTATCAAAGTGGGATGTTCATTTAATGTATAGGTTTTAGGAAAAAATTATGAAGAGTTTATTTTTTTTATTTGCAATGATTATTTCAATCTCTACCAGTGCTCAGGATCATTCAATGCATGATATGGACTCACATAACCACGAAGGACATCTACATGACACCATGGTCGATGGCAAACTCCTTGAAGTGAATCCCGAAAGATTTGATAGCTTTGTTTTAGATCTTAAGGGGAAGCAAGTGGCAATTATTAGCGTAAGTGGAATGGTTTGTGACTTTTGTGCCAGAGGGATTGAAAAGACTTTCAAGCGAGATAAAAGTGTTTTAAAAGTTGACGTTGATCTAAGTGGGGGTAAAGTTTTAATTGCTTACAGTTCTGAAAAGAATATAGATTTTGAAGACATCACAAAGAAGATTACTTCAAATGGGCAAAACGCAACAGACCTTCAAATTCTTAAATTTTAATCATGCACCTTGATCAGAAAATTGATGAAAAGGCGGCAAACTTCTTTTCGTTATTTGCTTCTTCCTCCACTTTAATTTGTTGCGCCCTACCAGCTATTTTTGTTGCACTAGGTGCGGGGGCCAGTTTTGCAAGCCTGATAACAATTTTTCCCTTTCTAATTACCTTATCCCAGTACAAGCTCTACATTACGATGTTTGCCGTGATCATGTTGATAATTGCTGGTTATGCAAACTACGTGAATGCCAATCTTCCATGTCCTGCTGATCCTGAATTAGGTAGGCTATGCATGGAGACACGAAGAAAATCAAAATTTATATACTTTCTATCTACAGGCATTTTCATATTTGCAACGGCATTCACATATTTGGTACCCAACTTTTTATAAAATGAATCACAAAGATCAACTCATTAATCTTAAAAAAATTGAAGGTCAAGTTCGTGGATTGCAATCTATGATTGAAGAAGAAAAATATTGTATGGATGTGCTCAATCAATTGAAAGCAGTAAAAAATGCATTGGTTTCTGTTGAGGGCAAGATTCTTAAAGCTCATCTTAAGTCTTGCGTAAAAGATTCTTTAACAGAAAGTCATTTATTTGATGACAAAGTCGAAGAAATAGTAAATTTATTAAAAAGATGAAGCCTCTAATTAGACAAATTCATAAGTACTTAAGCTTATTTATCGCAATTCAACTGCTGCTTTGGACTGTGTCTGGAATCTACTTTGCATACAACAAGATTGAGCTTGTCAGAGGAGAGCATTTAAGAAATGAAAGTTTTGTAAGGCTAAATTTTGATTTAAAAAATTTACCTGAAATAGAAGCCGAATCTATAAATATCTCCATAAGAATGGGGCTGCCTCTGATTAAAATTAATTCAGGAGATGGGGTATCTTACCTTAACGAAGATGGCTCCCAAGCAATGAGAATCAATCTTGATCAAGCCATTGAGATCGTCAAAAGCAAGACATCTTTGAGCCCTGTGTCTGCTGTAGAAATATTTGATGTGCCTGCTGGTGCTGAATATAGGGGCAGAAAATTGCCTCTCTATCAAGTTACCACAGATCATAAAGATAATATTAAGGTCTATCTAGATGCATTCAGTGGAGAAGTAGTAGCCATCAGATCTTCCAGCTGGAGGTTGTGGGACTTCCTTTGGGGGCTTCACATCATGGACTACATTGATAGGGACAACATCAATAACCTTTTGATAAAAATATTTTCTATACTCGCGCTTATAAGCTCTTTATCAGGCGTAATTCTATTTTTTATCAGCAGAAAGAAAGCTACCGCATAAATAATATGGTCATTCTGTCAGACTCACCAATTGCTTGATATTTAGAACGGTTTTTATCCTTTAATCTATAGGATGGCGGCAATGTCCATACTCCCTTGGGATGATCTTTGGTGTCTCTTGAATTAGCATTAATTTCAGAGCTTGCAACCAATGAAAAGCCAACGCTTTCTGCAACTTCAATTGCCAAGGATTGGGAAACATAGCCGCTAGTCTTCATATACTCTAACGCTGAGTCTTCAGGCGCTCTGTGTTCAACTACTCCAAAAAAGCCACCTGGCTTTAAAGCATTATAGGCTTCTAACATAGTTGACTTCATAGTATCGCGAGCTAGCCAATTATGGAGATTTCTAAAAGTTAACACTAAATCCTTGGACTGAGGTTCAATGGAGTTACCCATCGTGACAACGGTAACGTCTTTGAATAATGGGTTAGATGCAACCTTTTGATCAAAGCTATTTCTTGATCTTTTGTAATAGTCACCAGCCATAGCATCGTAATGAGTAACTGTTAGCGATCCAGAATCTCTAAGGTATGGGGAAAGAATCTCTGTATACCAACCTCCCCCTGCTGCTAACTCGAGAACATCCATCGAAGATTCAAGTTTAAAAAATTTAAGGGTTTGATAAGGATTTCTAGAGTTATCTCTAGCAGCATAGGCCTCGTTTCTTTCCGAGCTATCTATTGCGTTCTGCAA
>MDSY01049472.1_pt1 | contig 12414 bp, 7 predicted proteins | sample 811131 | NCBI WGS metagenome assembly MDSY01 (sample SAMN05326643, study PRJNA326480) | marine metagenome | isolation source: seawater | place: Atlantic Ocean: South West | collected 2010
CTGGCTTGTACGGTGCGACGGAGCAACGGGGAGTGTGCAAGCGTGGCGATGTGCGCGGCACATCTGAGGTCGCGTGTATTCGTGACGCCCCTCTCCGGCCCGGCCCGCGGTACGGGTTTGCTCGCCCAAGAAAAACAAGAAAACGAGAGGCGACGACATCCGCGATGATTTCGTTGTCACAGCTGGCGCCACTTAGTGAACTCTCCGACAGGTCCCCACTGCATAGCTCGCGCGCCAGCACCATGGCTTCGCTCGCCCAGGCTTTCCGCGCGGTCGCCGCGTCCGCGATGCCCCACCAATTTCCTCGTGCGGACAAAACGCGCCCTCGCCCCGCGTTCGGCGCCGCCACGCGTTCGTTCCTGCGCGGAGATTCTCGGCTCGAGGGTAAAATGATTCCCCGCACAACGAAAAACACTCGCATTGCCGTTGTGACCACCGCATCCTCGGCCCCAAAGAAAGGCTACGGCTACGGCTACGGCTACAACTACGGCTGGTCATACGGCCACGGGTACGGCGACGAGGACTGGGGAGGCGTTGGAGGGAGTAGTGTTGGTGGAGCTAGTGTTACCCCATCATCATCCGGCGAATCCGGCCTCGCAAATTGGTGGCAAAAAGCAGCAAAGATCGACAAATCCACAATCGCCGCTTTGGGCGGCGCCGCGTTGCTTTCCTACGGGTTGATTTCAAATTTATTCTACGTCAGCTCGCTTCTCGGCGCTATGTACACCGCGTGCAAGTTGCACGCCGCGTCCCCATTAATCTCGAAGCCCGCGATGCAAACGTTCGTCACTACGTATTTCGGCTTGTGGATGATTCAGAATTTTTTACGCCCGGCGCGCATGGGCCTAAGCGTCGCAATTTCGCCGCAAACGGATAAAATAGTAGAGTTCTTTCGCAGATACGTGCCTGGTAACCGGAAGGCGCTGGCGTTCGCATTGACCGTGTTCTGCGTCAACGTGTTAGGAACCTTCGCGTACATGTTCGGGGGGTTCTTTCTCATCACCGCCATCACCGGGGTGCCCATTGAAGTCGGGGCGCTTAAATCTTTGCTAGCCGCGGGGAAGGCTGAAGTGGCGCGGGCTGCGGTGTCCCCGTGAGGCTGGATGAAAGCAGACATATATAGAGTCCTTGGTCAATATTGAAACCAAGTACTCCTACTCTTCCTATACGCGTAGCGGGTTGTTTCCGCTTAGGGCACTTGCTACTGAAGCGGGCTGCCAACTTAGGATACTCCTCCTACTCCTCTTACTCTCTGTACCCCCTCTCCCGTGCCGCGTCTTCTTCCTCGTCCCACTTCTTCTGCTGGTCTTCCCGTTCCAGGGCGTCGATTATGTTCCGCGTGGTTTGTGAGCGGTGTCCTCTTCGCTCAAGCCACGCGTTGAGTCGCCGGCGGCGCGACGTGACATCCATGCCTTCCGTTAAAACCCACCGCTTACGTGCGGCACGTACCAGCTCAGCACCCTTGTTCTCCTCCTCACCTGCGATTGTTACTGTATTATCCTCATCACCAGCATCTTTGCTCAACTTCACATCACCCAAGTCGTCGAACACTCGAGACAGTCCTTCGTTGGAATTGGAATCGCAAACGCCTTTCTCTCGCAACGACGTGCGGATGCGCCACGGCGCCCACTTACCGGTTCGCCACTTGTACCGCGCCCACTGCTCGGCGTAGTTCACATCGTTCACGATCTCTTTTTCCTCTAAATACGCTATCGCTTTGTCCGCCACCTCTGGGTCGTACAGCTTGTCGTCCACCAGCTTGTTAAATAACTCGCGCTTCGTCCTTGGCTTGTAGTTCAGGAAACGCAAAATCTGAGCCTTTGCGCGATCAACCTCCGTCTCTTTGAACGCCGTGCCGCTTGGAGAGGCCATGGTTCCTTGCATTAAACGAGCTGCGGCTAACGCGCGCTCGTGTGCGGTGTCAGCGGCATTTGATGTGTCACTCGTGTCATCCTCGGCGGTGGACCGCAAACGCGTCTGTACGTGCCAACCGCGCGAACGCCCTGAGAAACGCGAGTCGAAATGGAGTCCGCACACTAGGTTCGGCGTGACGGGTGCGACGCAGACCCGCGTGGACGCCGCAATGGCGCGCAACACACGGGCAGTGGAGACGCGCATGACTCGAGGCGTCTGACTCGAAACCACAAACCGCATCCTTCGCGCGCGACGAAGACTGTTGTAGGATGAAAAATTTGGCAACGCAAAACGCGAGATATTTTCATGGCAGCGTAAATATTTGTTGGAGGTGTAACACCGTATCAATAGCTAACTAGTAGTCGTACGCGTCTCGTCGTCCACCATCTTGCCGTGGCGGTCCCCGGCTCCCACTAGTTTCCAGCCCGCCGGGTCGCCGAACCTCGAGACCGCCCGCGGATTGCTTAATCACGCCGTCCCCGTCGCGGATGCTCTCACTTTTTTTGTCAACTCTCTCCCGCCCATTGCCCCTGTCCCTGTCCCTGTCCCTGCTTCGGCTCCGCTCGCGTCGTTTCTCTCTCTCCCGGTCACGGCTCCGGCTTCGGTCGCGTCGCAAATGCTGGTCACTCCTGTCACGGCTTCGTGAGCGGTCTCGTCTGTCCTTCTTGTGTTTCTTGTCCTTCCGGGAGTGGCGATCCGGTGAGCGGCTGCGGTCGCGCTTGTGTTTTTTATCTTTTCTTCTTTCGTCGCGGTCGCGGCTACGGCTACGGCTACGGCTGCGGTCGCGTCGGTTCCGGTCACGGTCACGGTCGCGGTCGCGGCCACGTCTTTGATCGTCGTATTGGCGCTCTTCCCTATCCCTGTCCCCTGGTCTCCCTGCGTCGCCCGAGCGCGGCGCGCTTCCGCCGACACCCCGCCCGCCGCAGATGTGCCCCATAACGCTCCCCTTTATTTCCAAAGTGCTCCGCCCGTCCCCAGAGCGGAAGGCAGAGGGCTGATGACGTCCACCGTATCCACTTCCACCTCCACCTCCATGTGTAGACCCTCGCACAGCTCCTCCCCCTGCACCTCCCCTGTTTGCCAAGGTCGCATCCGCCGCCGTCCCCCCGCTGGCTCCATTTTTCTTAAAGTTCCGCCACAGCCCGTGCATGGATTGCGAAAAGTCCACTTTCACGCGTCGGTCGTCGATCAGCACGTTGTCCATTTTGAAGTACGCGGTTTCCGCTGATTTTTCGTTGTCGAACGTGATGAATCCGAACCCCAGGGAGTCGCCAGTTTTGTGGTCCCTGACTATATCGCAGCTCTTGACTTTTCCGAACCGCGAAAATATAATTTCCAAATCCTCGTCGCTCGTGATCGGGTTGAGCTTGCAAATGAATAAAGACTCGGGCGGCGGCTTTGCATCCGCTTCGGGAAGGTCGCCGATCATCTCGAGGACGACGGCTCGGTTCTTGGCTTCCTTCTGGCGGGTGGTTTTCTCAAGCTGTTCTTCTGTCACGTTGGTGTTATCAGTAGGGCGCCAGTCGTCCTCCAGGCGCGTGTCGTTCGGGTCTCGTTTTAATTGAGGTGAGGCGTCGGGAATTAAATTTTCCAATCCGGGTGGATCTTCAAACGGGTCGCCTAGAACCAACGTGTGTCTTATCCGAATGTTCTGGAACGGCCTTCCCTTGGAATCGCAGTACGATTCGTTTATCAAATCTAGCACGTCGAAACCCTCGGCGACCTGGCCGAAGATGGTGTGCTTGCCGTCTAAAGCGTCGCAATCGTCGCGCGTCGTGATTAGCAATTGCGAAGCGTTGGTATCCTCGCCGCCCCCCGGGATCCACGACACGGTTCCTTTCTTTACGTGTTTTAGGCTGGGGCGTATCTCGTCACTGAAGAACCGCTTGGATGGGTCGCCACTTAGCTTGCCGAAAATCGACTCCCCGCCGGTACCTAAACCAGTGGGGTCCCCCGTCTGCACCACGAAGTCCTGCTGCACGTTGTGGAAAAGACAATTGTTGAAGTACTTCACTTTGCACAATTTGAGGAAGTTGGTGGACGATACGGGGGCCTGGTCGATGTGCAGGTCAATCACCAGGTCGCCTTTCGAGGTTTCAAGGAGGACCGACATGTTGTTGGTGTGGTGAAGGCGGTGCCACGAACAACCAGCCTACCAGTCTACCTCGCCGCCGCGCGGCCGAGCACTGATCGATACCGACAAGATTGAGCGGCACTTTTTGTGGTTTGATCGGAGCGATCGATTTTAAGCGCGCTTCTCGAACGATCTGAACGAAGCGGCGTCCACCTCTTCGTCACTCTCGCTCGCGCCCCCGTGTGCGTTTCGACTCTCAAAAGACACGTCACACGTTTCACTTGTGTTTGTGTTTGCTAAACTTCAAATCTCTACACCCCCAACACACACCCGGGCGTCCGTCTTCGCCGATCGCACTCGATGGCCACCATGATGGAACTTCCCCAGGAAGAACTGGAGCGCATGCAGTTCTTCGAGCAAGCCCGGGTGCGGGCGGAGCAGGACCACAAGGCGATGCCCACGGACGCGCAGGTAGGTTTATACGGGTTTAGACGTGAATGACACGTGCGATGTACACACCACAAGACGCACTCCCGAACCGTGCAAGAGATGCACGGACCACGAACCACCCGAGAGGGTCGTGTCTTTTCGGTCCGTTTCAAAGACCGACTTTTATTTTTCATCGATCACTCACCTTCTCTCCCTTCACCAAACACCTTACAGGTCCTGACCCGCTGGGGAGGCGCGCTCCTGGAGCTAGCGCACTTCAAGCAAGGCCCCGAGGCAGTTGAGATGATCGAGTTGGCGGTGGCGAAGTTCGAGCAGGCGCTGAGTATCAACCCGAAGAAGCACGATGCGTTGTGGTGCTTGGGAAATGCATTAACGAGCCAAGGATTTTTATTCCAGGAAGCCGATCGCGCGGGCGAGTTTTTCGACAAAGCCAAGGTTTGCTTTCAACGCGCTTTGAATGAAGAGCCCACTAATGAAATTTACAAAAAGGCGCTGGAGATGACGGACAAAGCACCGGGGTTGCACGCGGAATTACAAAGACAGCTCGCGGAGCAGCAGGCGCAACAGGAAGCGGCGCGGGCGGCGCAGATGGGCGGATCCCGATCAGGCGGCGCGGCGCAACCCGACGAGTTCTGGTACGACGTGGGGGGGTGGGTTTGTTTCACCGGGATCGCACTTTCCTGGGTCGTCATGTTGTCCAGGCAACAAGCCGCGTAAGAGGTTATTTTGTTTTGGGCTAATTGAGGTTGTGTAGTTACTTATAGTTACTTTGTAATCGCGACGCATTTTGAAAACGTTCTCTTCACTTCAAAATTACACTTCACAACTGGCATCGATTGTCAAGTGATCGATCGGTCCGTCCTTCTCACTTCAAGTCGTGCATGGCCTACAGTCTGTCTTCCCGGCTCACTTCCTTCTCTCGTCACTCCTTCTCCCGCCTGCGTTTCCGGAGTGCCGTGTCCCCCTCGCGCGCGTTCGTCACCTCCACCCAGCTACACACGATGGCCCCCAAGAAGTCGGTCCCTGGGCAGCAAGGTCTTGGCGCGTTTCTTCAAAAGGGCGTAAAGATGGTGGACCACATCAAGGTTGACGTGCCCGCGAAGAAACCGGAAGGCGAGTCCCCGAAACGCGTGTCCGGACGCAAGCGCACCACGAAAGCCCAGGCGGACGCGGAGAAGGCGAAAAAAGCTGCGAAGAAGCCGAAAAAGGCGGGCCCGAGCCGAGAGCACGAACGCAGATGCTGGGATGCGGGGAAGAAAGTGGTGTGCGGCGTAGATGAAGCCGGGCGCGGGCCTTTGGCCGGCCCGGTAGTTGCCGCCGCGTGCGTTTTCCCAGAAGACCTCGTAATCGAAGCAATCAACGACAGCAAACAGATGACCGAAGAGGAACGCGAAGAGGTTTTCGAGGAACTCGTGGCGAACGATGAAGTGCTGAAAAGCGTTTGTATAATCGATCACACGCGAATCGACGAGATTAACATTTTGGAAGCCACGATGGAGGCGATGGCGAAATCAGTAGAGGGCCTGTCCACGAAAGCGGACTGGGTGTTGATCGATGGCAACAGAGTACCCCCCCCGCTCGTAAACAGAGCAGAAGCGATCGTGAAAGGGGATGCGAAATCTGTGTGCATCGCCGCTGCGAGCGTTTTGGCGAAAGTCACCAGGGACCGGATGATGATTGTAATCGCGAAGGAACACCCCGAGTACGGCCTGGAAGGGCACAAAGGGTACGGCACGAAAGCGCACATGGACGCGATTCACAAACACGGCCCGTCGCCCTACCACAGACGAACCTTCGCGCCCATGAAATACATGCCGGGGGGGTCGGCGTACGATGGAGCGTAGAGAGGGGAGGTGATGATGTAAGTGACTCGTTCTGTTTTCTCATTTCATAATAATTCGCCACATCGCCACACTCTCGCCTCGTTAGATCATGTCCTCACTCCCTGCGCGCGCAGGAGTCATTCGCGATGCCTCCGCGCATGAAGGTGACGATGAAGCGCGGGCGCGAGGGCGACGCGGCTGCGGACGAGACAAATGCTGGGGCTGTGAACACAGACGCGAAGCGCCCAAGAGTCACCAAGAGTGAAGCCCCCGACGCGAAAGTTGCGGAAATAGAGGGCGGATTGAAGTTCACGATGCGACGCGGTGAAGACACCGCTGGGTCTGGGCTGAAAGTGTCGTTCAAACGCGGTGAGTTGAAGCACGAAGGTGGTGGTGGTGATCACGATGTTTCGGACGATGACCTGCTGGATGCTGACGACGACGACGAACCCATACGCACGAGTAAGTCTAAACCAAATCCGAGAAGCAAATCGAAATCCAAAGCCACACACAAAAACCAAAAACCTGCGTTGAGCAACAAACTAGCGTTGAAAAAACCTGCCGTGGACGATGAAGACCACGAGCTTGACAGTGACGGCGAGTCTGGTGACGATGACGACGTGGACGAACTTTGGCAAGGCGGCGACGGTTTCGGGGACAACGACTACTCGCATCTCGTGTTGAAGCCTGACCACGCCAATCGGCCGCTGTGGATTTGCAGCGACGGGCGAATCTTCCTGGAGTCCTTCTCGCCGGTGTACAAAGCCGCGTACGACTTTTTGATCTCAGTAGCGGAACCGGTGTGCCGGCCGCAGAACATGCACGAGTACGTTTTGACGCCGCACTCGTTATACGCCGCGGTGAGCGTCGGTCTGGAAACTAACACCATTCTTTCGGTGCTCTCGCGACTTTCCAAAACGCAACTGTCGAGCGAGATCCACGACTTCGTGAACCAGTGCACGGCGAACTACGGCAAGGTCAAGTTGGTGTTGCAGCGGAACAAGTTCTTTTTAGAATCGCCTGAGCCGAGAATTCTGAGAGAGCTTCTGAAGGATGAGACTGTTCGGGCAGCAAGAGTTTTGCCTCCTGCCGGAACCGGAACTGAAATAAACGAAACAGGCGAGTTCACCGTTACCCAAGCCCTGCGGGACAAAGCCGCCGCCGCGGTGACGTTAGCCGCGATCGAAGAGAACTACGAAAGAGAAAAGGATGGAGTGGGAGGAGGTGGTGTGGGTGGTGCGGATGTCGTAACAGACGGTACTGCTGCTACTCCAGAAAAAGCTGATGCTTCAAATCAAAAACCAAAAAATATCCAAACGACTTTCGACGCCACGAGCGTCCCCGAGTACGACCCGCACAGAGAAATAAGTTCGTTTGAGATTGCCCCCGAGCGCGTGGAGCACGTGAAACAGCGGTGTTTACCCGGTAACTTGGGGTACCCCACTTTAGAGGAGTACGACTTTCGAAACGACACGCGGAACCCTGATCTGGATATCGCGCTGAAACCGATGACGCGAATCCGGCCGTACCAGGAGAAGAGTTTGAGTAAAATGTTCGGCAACGGCAGAGCGAGGAGTGGGATTATTGTGTTACCGTGTGGAGCAGGAAAGTCGCTCACTGGGATTGCAGCGGCGGCCCGAGTGCGCAAAAGCGTGTTGTGTTTGTGTACCAGTAGCGTATCAGTGGACCAGTGGGCGGCGCAGTTCAAGCTGTGGACCAACTTGACGGATCGCGAAATCGTGCGGTTCACGTCGCAAACCAAGGAGGTGTTTCCCCCGAACGACCAAGCCTGCGTGTGCGTCACGACGTACAACATGGTCAGTGCTGGCGGGAAGAGGTCTGAGGCTTCTAGAGAGGTATTGAGGCAACTCCAGGGAAGGGAGTGGGGCATCATGCTGTTGGACGAAGTGCACGTCGTGCCGGCAGCGATGTTCAGGAAAGTTATTGGAATTACGAAAGCACATTGCAAGTTGGGTCTCACCGCGACGCTAGTCCGGGAAGACGAGAAGGTCGAACACTTGAATTTCTTAATCGGCCCCAAGCTGTACGAAGCCAACTGGCTCGACTTACAACGCGACGGGCACATCGCGAACGTACAGTGCGTGGAGGTGTGGTGCCCCATGACGGCTGAGTTTTTCAAAAAGTACCTCCAGAAAGACCAAGCCCAAAAGAAGCAAGTCCTGTACTGCATGAACCCAAACAAGTTCATGGCGTGTCAGTACTTGATGCAGTTCCACGAGCAGCAGCGGAAGGACAAAATTATCGTGTTTTCCGATAACATCTTCGCGTTAAGGGAGTACGCTACTGCTTTGCGGCGGCCGCTGATTTACGGCGACACGAGCCACGCGGAACGCACGCGCGTATTACACGCGTTCAAGTTTTCAAACGAAATCAACACCATTTTCCTCTCCAAGGTGGGCGACAACTCGATCGACATTCCAGAAGCGAACGTTATTATCCAGATCAGTAGTCATGGAGGGTCCCGACGTCAAGAAGCGCAGCGTTTAGGACGCATTCTACGACCCAAAGCGGCTGCGCTGGCCGCCATGGCGTGCGGCAAAGAAGTCAAAGTTAGCGCGCACGACCACAACGCGTTTTTCTACTCGTTAGGTACGTACACAAGCCACAAAATCCTGCTCGCCTTTTCCTGCGTTTTGGCCACCTCCGTTTCGAGCTTTTCAACACATCACGTGAGGGATTCCTCATCATTCCCATACGAAGAACGCGCCCAATACATCCGCCCGACTGTTTGCCATACAAAATACTGACTTGTATTTCCAAAATCCTAGTTTCCACGGACACGGAGGAGATGTACTTTTCCACGAAGCGGCAGCAGTTTTTGATCCAACAAGGTTATGCGTTTAAGGTTGTTACTGATTTGATCGGGGAGGGGGACAAAGCGCAGTTGAAGTATTCAACCAAAGAAACGCAGGTTGAGTTGCTGGGGAAGGTTTTGAGATTGGGGGAAGGCGAGGCGGGGGAAGAGGTGCTTCCGGAAGACGCCGACGCGCTCGTCAAAACCGGCGCGGCGCGACGAACGAAAGGATCGATGCTCGCGCTTTCTGGCGCGCGCGGCGCGTACTTGGAGTACTCCACTGGGGGTGGGTCGCAGCAAGCGGGCGGTTCGCAACGCCCTGCTGCGCCGCGGCCGGTCAAACCGCGCAACGCGATTCTCAGGGAGAGGGACGCGGCGAGACGAGGGAAGTAGGTACCTTAGGCACGAAAATTGTATTAACACAACGAAAAGCTACGAGAAAACTAATGTGCAATCGCTTGGATAAGCCTTGCCTCCATCACTTCCGCGCGCGCGACACGCGCGCGGGAAACGTCGTCACGACGTTGTGGTGCCGTTGTGGTGTGCGGTTGACGGGCGTGCGCGGTAGCACACGCAGCTGGTACGCGGGTGAGGCACTTTTGGTTTTGGCATGCTTGCGGTCTCGAGTGTGGAGGTGTCGGCGGCTGTTTCGGTGACGGCTCGACGAGGCGGCGGTGGCCGACGAGGCGTAGGCAACAGCAGAGGCGGTCGCGGCGGTCGTGGCGGTGGAAGAGGCGGCTTGAAAACGAAAACTCGGCCGCGACGCGCGCGTCACCCTTCCACGTCCGAAGCGATGAACATTGAGGTGAGACTCGTTCCTCCGCCAGATGGTACTCCTGTTCCAAAACTAATCGTGTTCGACCTCGACGACACGGTGTGGTTCCCCGAGCTGTACATGATGGCTGGGGCGCCGTGGCAGAGGGACGAACTGGGCCGTGTTACTGACCTGTCAGGCGAGGAGCTTCGAATTTATCCCGCCGCCCGGGAAGCCATCGTGATGATTTCTACTCACGAAGCGTTTGCGGAATGTAAAATAGCATTCGCGTCGCGAACCAACCGCGCGCAGTGGGCGTTCACAGCGATGGAGTTACACGTCTGTAGATCAAACTACAAGTACGGTACGGATAAGAACGATAGCACAGTCAAAAGTAACAATAAAACCCTTCGCGAGCACGCCGGGGACTTGACGGAGATTTACACCGGCAGTAAAAAAAAGCACTTCGAAAATCTAAAAGTGAAAACAAAAATCCAATATCACGACATGCTGTTCTTCGACAACGAACGGGTGAACATCACCGAGGTGGGGCAGCTAGGCGTCGTATCAGTGTACTGCCCAGGGGGAATGTCCCAAGGGGCGTGGGAAGAAGGGCTGTGCACGTTCGCGAAGAACCGGGCGAAATAGAAATTATGTATTTCAACTCATTTTTATTCTCAACGCGTCCACTTTTTACCTGATCTCATTCGATCTGAGCCTTCACAGTTGAAGGTCGCCGAAGCCGCGTGTCAGTGACCGCGTGTTTCCGGCGACATGGGCGGCTTGAAGCTCACGTTCAAGCTCGGGCCTAAGAAGCCTGCGGCAGATGCGGGGGCGGGCGGATCGGGCGGGTCCGCACCTTCATCAGCCCCGAGATCGCTCCCGTCAGGGCCGGGCGGCAATGCGCCGCACCCGTTCGCCTCTGGCGCGCGCACCGGCGGCGCTCCAGCTGGGTCCGGCCCCGACGGCGGACGCCCCAAGATCCCGGTGGCGCTCCTGAAAGCGAAACTCGAGCGCGAACGCACGGCGACTGAAGCGGCGCTGGCCAGCGCCGGAGGCGTCCCATCAGGGACAAACACCATGAAAGGCGTCCCCAAGGCGCTGCTGATGAAGGGCGTTCCGAAGGCGTTACAGAAGGCATCCGCCTCCCTCCCAGGCGTTCGAAGCGGCAAGGTTGAGAAGAAGAAGGTCAAAAGGCCGATACTGGCGGGCGCGCAAGCCGTGCTGGGGCTGCCCGGGGTGAAGATCAGGCTCGTGTCAAAGCCCGCGTCGGGGATTGGAGCGGCATCAGCAACTGCCGCCGCCGCCGCCATGGACTCCGGGTACGACTCTTGGGGCGAGGACGCCGAAGGCCAACCGGCTACGTCTCAACCCTCACTCGTTATGCAGATGAAACGCAAAATCGACCCCCCTCACGACCCCGTGCCTGTGTTCACCGAGCCGGCTCCAAAAGCAAACGCGCTGAATGACGTTTTGAAAAAGCTGCAGCAAAAAGACAAGCACGGCATTTTCGCCGAGCCCGTGACGGAGCACATCGCGCCCGGGTACTTTTCCGTGGTCAGGGAGCCGATGGATTTTCGAACTTTAAAGGAAAACGTGCGACTCGGAAAGTATGTGGATTGGGACACGTTCGCAACCGATGTGGAGCTCATATACACCAACGCCATGGCGTACAACCCGCTCGGAACCGTGGTGCACTCGCTTGCGGTGAAAACGCTGGAGCTGGCGCGGCGATTTTTGGAGAAACAAAGGAGCGCGGGTCTTTCACCGGCGGCTCGCGCGAAGCGCTTGAAAATAGCGCAAGTCGCGTCCATGGCGAGCTTTGGAGGAGGAGATACGGTTTATACAGATGATCCTTCTAACCCTTCTATGTCACGAGGAGTCGGTGCCCCGTCCGCGTCCTTCGGAGGCACTGGGACTGGGTTGGAGGACGACAACTCGGACGACGACGAAGAGATTGAAACCGAAAACGATTTTGGAAAAAAAGGAAACGGGCGGAAGGAAGGAATAAGGTTTAAAAGGCATACGTTTAACCCGTTACTCAGGCGGGGGGCGTTGCCGAGCTTAGGTGCGTGGCGGAAAGCGCAGCGTATTGTTGCAGTGGGGAGCTCTATGTCACTCACGACCTCTCCAGAGACTCCGCAAGCCATGGTGCGTGCTTCTTCGGTATTTTTCCAGAAACGAAACGCGTGCGAAACTTACGTCGCGAGTTTAGAGAATTGGAGCGGCGCACTTACCGGGAGGGCGCGGGTAATTGCGATGAGATTAGCATCCGCTGCGAAGAAATTGATACCGCCAGCACCTCCGAAGACTGCGTCGCCGACAAAAGAGAATACACCAGATGCGACTGAGGACAACGACGCTGAGGACGACGAACCAATCGCGCACGTCTTCGCCGGCGACGCGATTGTCGAAGACGGCTCGGAGAGCGACGACGAGGTTGCGTTGATTTCCATTGCAAACAGGGTGAATAACAGTTTGCCTAACGCAAGTCCCTGGAATCCTCATAAAGCACTGCAGCTAGCGCAAGCCGCGGGGGTGGAGAGCCAGCACGCGAGCGCGTGTGTGAAAACGGCGGGGCTCA
>MDSY01149760.1_pt1 | contig 12413 bp, 9 predicted proteins | sample 811131 | NCBI WGS metagenome assembly MDSY01 (sample SAMN05326643, study PRJNA326480) | marine metagenome | isolation source: seawater | place: Atlantic Ocean: South West | collected 2010
AATATTTAAAAGACCGCCTCCCATATTTATATACTACGCATATTATTATTTAACTTTGTTTGTGTGGAGAAAATATACCGGTTATATAATAAGATGAATGTCGCAAAAAATTTGGATCCCAAAAAGATGAAGATTATGGCTTCAAATATTAAAAATAGTGGCGCCACACTAGGGAAACGTCTTGTTACTGGTGTGATGAAAGCAAAACCAGAAATAATGGCGTTGGTTATTGGTATCATGATATTGGCGCTATTTGTTATTTACGGCATTAAGAAAATGAATAAATCGAAACAAAATAATCTGAGACTAGAACGCATTTATTCTGATTTTCCAAAGTTGTCGACTATTAACACAAAAAGTTCTAACAATAGGTTCAGTTACAATTTGCGCGATTACTATATCAAAACCGCATACAATTGCTGTCAATCTGGTGCTGGTGTCAAGAACGACTACGTTTCAACCAAGGCATTGAAAACTTGTATACGTCAAGGAGCAAGATGTCTTGACTTTCAGATATTCTCTGTCGACAATCGTCCGGTGATTGCCGTATCAGCGAACGATGATTACAGTGTGAAAGGTAGTTACAACGATGTCCCTTTTGCAACCGCGATGAATAGTATCGCGAAGCACGCATTTGCGCCTTCCTCATGTCCGGTTTCAGGTGACCCACTGATTTTACATTTTAGGATTATGACAAACAATACGCCCATTATGGAGAAAATGGCGCAGGATATTCAGGCAGTATTAGGTAATCGAGTATTGGGGAAAGATTACAGTTTTGAAAACCATGGAGAAAATATCGGAATTGTGGAGCTTAAGGAACTCAAAGGAAAGGTTTTGATTATTGTGGATAAGTCCCACGCAAATCCTACGAAAACTAAATTGGACGAGTATGTCAATATTACCAGCAATTCGGCATTTATGCGGACGCTCCGTTACCGTGATGTGAAATTCACGCCCGATATGAAAGAGCTTGTCGAATACAACAAGAAAAATATGTCGATGTGTATACCCGATATTGGCGATCACCCAGAGAATTCGTCAGCAGCACTCGCACATAAATATGGCTGTCAGTTTGTTGCCATGTGTTTTCCAAATAACGATGACAAAATGCGCTACTACACCAATTTTTTCAATGAAGAGGGGTCGGCATTTGTCTTGAAACCTGAGGCGTTGCGTCATATTCCGGTAAAAATAAAGCTTCCTCCACCGGCTCGCCCCGAGCATTCATACGAAAAGAGAGAGATTGAATCAGACTTCTATTCATTCAATATATAAAATCTATCCATTATTTAAATGGCAACAAACGAGTGTCACCAGACGCTGGAAGAAAAAGAATTACATATTCTAAAATCATCTATCAAAGTGGCACAAAAGAAAAGGGGGAAAAAAACAATTAGAAATTCAAACGTGAAACATATCGTAGAGATACTAGAAGAGTTTCTGCGCGACAAGAAACAAGTGTGTTATGGTGGTATTGCCATAAATAACATATTGCCCGCGAATGAAAGATTTTACGATTTTGAATCGGAAATACCGGACTATGATTTCTTTTCTTCGAATGCGTTGCGGGATGTCAAAAGATTGGCCGATATTTTTTACATGGCAGGGTATGAAAGTGCGGAAGCCAAGGCAGGGTTCCACGAAGGCACGTTCAAATTATTTGTTGACAACTTTCAGATTGCGGATATAACCCATATGGATCAGAAAATCTTCGATAAAGTCATTGAGAGTGCAATACTTAAAAAGGGTATTCTATATGCCCCTCCAAACTTATTACGAATGATGTCTTACAACGAATTGTCAAATCCCGACGGCCAAGTGGACCGATGGAGTAAGGTGGTAGAGCGACTAACGAAACTGAATAAATACCATCCTATCAGTGCGTCGGGATGTGGTGCCGTCGAATTTCAACGCGAATTTCAACGCGACTTTCAAGGCGACAAGAAAGACAATGAAACCGCAAAACGGGAAGTTTATTACAATGTGCGCGATGCGCTTATTGAAGAAGAAGTTGTATTTTTCGGCGGTTGGGCATGTTCACTTTATGGACGCTATATGCCATCTAATGACCGCAAAAAACTTGAAGTGGAGTTGCCCGATTTCGATACGCTTTCGCTAGACCCTTACACGACGGCATTCGCAGTTAAAAATAGACTTATGAAAGACGGTATAAAACAAGTGCGCATCAAAAAACATTCGGGTGTAGAAGAATTTGTTCCGGACCACTATGAGATCACTGTTGGTGGTAATTCGGTTTGTTTTATTTTCAATAATCGTCATTGCTACAGTTATAATATTATACAGCGTCATAACCGACCTGTTAAAATCGCCACAATCGACACCATGTTGAAGTTTTATTTGGCATTCATCTATTACGACAAAAAATATTTCGACGTAAATCGATTGTTGTGCATGTCCCAATATTTGTTGAATGTCCAAAAAGAAAACAAACTCGCACAGAAGGGTCTTTTGAAACGATTCACCACCGATTGCTATGGGAATGAGATGACTATGGGAGAGCGACGTGGAGAGAAAAACGAACTGTATATGAAATTGCGACACAATCGTAATAGTGCCGAATATGAAAAGTTATTTTTAAGGTATATACCGAGGAACAACTATTCTAAAGACACCAAAAATGCGTGCACAAGAAAGAAGAATCGTAATAGCATTTCGAAGAAGAAAAGGAAGAAGAAACAGAAGAAAAATACCCGCAAGAAATCAATGTGGAATTTCCTGTAAATGTATCTATTTTGGTTTAAATATTAAATATTACCAGTAAATATTTAAACCTAATGTCCTCACAATATGAAATGGACGAACCACGACCTTCATGGGAAGAGTATTTCCGCGATCTAACAGAGCTTACCTCGAAGAGGTCACCTTGTAAGCGACTAAAGGTTGGATGCATTCTTGTCAACGACAACCGAATTATCGCACAGGGATATAATGGATACTTGCCCGGGGCAGCCCATGAACAAATTATGAAGGATGAACACGAGATTGGAACCGTTCACGCGGAACAAAACGCGATTGCTGACTGTGCGAAACGTGGTGTCAGTTGTAACGGAACGACGGCTTATATTACACACTACCCGTGTGCGAATTGTATGAAAATAATGTGCGCATCGGGAATAAAGAATGTGAAGTATATCAAAGATTATAACAATGACGAGGTGGTCAATATCTTCGCAAGGGTTTCTAATGTCAACATTGAGAAGGTGTGCAAGCAAACTAAATGCTGAAATATTTCAGTGTCATCATTACCGCGGTATAGACAGTAGCAAAAGAAATGGAATGTGTAATGTATCCATACAGGTTTGGCGTACCATCCTTCTTGAAAAGGGCCGGAACTAATCTGAAAACGGTTTGTTTTACAACAGGTAGTTGGAAAATGAAGTATAGTATGGCTAAAAGAACGGGTGTTTGTAGATTATCAAATAAAGTATCATAACTCTCTTCCACCTTTCGTTTTTCGTTATGCTCGCGGACAACGTCGCGATTTGTTTGGCTAGCACCGATATAATCTTCTTGTTCTTGCGCAGGAACGAAATTAGGCTGCATCTGTGCGTCTTGTGTAATGTGCGTTTGGCTCTGCGGAACGTCTCGGGATTGGAGACCCAGAGCACCCGACGCAACTGCTTCTTGAACACCCGACACGAATTTGTTGACGTTTTCTCCCAGCCCACTGTGTCCAGCACCAACACCAGCACCAGGACCAGGACCAGCACCAGGACCACCAATACCAGCACCAGGACCACCAAGACCAGCACCAGGACCACCAAGACCAGCACCAGGACCAAGCGCCGAAGAAATCTCCGCCTCGCGTTGCTCGCGCATATTATTAATAGTGCTGTCTATTTTCGTGTTTGTCTCTCTAGTCTCCAGTTGAATGTTCGCCTCTGATTGAGGAGATATGGGAAGGTCGTCTAGACTCGTTGTTCCCTCCATTTTAATATATTTCCGTTTAAAATATATTAAATACTTTTACGCAAACGTGACCTGCTTATTTTTGGTTGGATTACATTTTACAGAACGTTCAGCAAATTTGTAACATTTACCATCGTGTTTGTACGTATTTTGTTTTATATCGGTTATGGATGGTGCGTTAAAAATCATACAATTTCTAGATTCACAAGATTTTCTAAAGATGCTTGCCAGTCCTATGCCCAGTATGATAGATACTATACACTTTCCAGTGTCAGTTTTAAGTGATTTGAGCGCGTTTTCAATCATATATATACAAACAACATTTAGTTTTGAATAGGAATCGTTTTTGCTTCTTGTGTGCAAGATACTTGTTGAGCATCAAATTGGAAACAAGAACCGGATTTGTCCTTATACTCAATCTCCTTCACATTGTCTGGGGTTGGATAAACGTATATTACCGTAGGAGCAGGCACAGACAAATATACAAAAAGAAGACCTATTGCTAAACTCACAATGAAAAAAGGGAATGAGAAGTATTTGGCCAACATAGTTTTCTATATATAAGAAAGGTAATATTTTGCTTGGTAATAAGTAGCATTATTCTCATTCAAACTATCACATAAAATGAAGTTATTATGATGTCCATATTGTCAACCGCTATTTCGGGAGAATTGGTTCCGTCATGTGCTGCGTTTCTCGTCATCGACAATGGAAACATCGCCAACACTTAGCGACGAACCAGTATTGCTTGATGATACCGACGATGCCGATGATACCGAAGCCGATGCTGATTTTGAGTTTCCTTCATTCGAAAATTTGTATTCTTTGCCAAGAGTCCTTATTTGTTTGATGTGTTGATTCACCGTTGCATCCATAATTTTTTGCGCTTGATTTCGCTGTTTGTCGTTCAATGTATTTGTTAAATTAACTCTGGCATTATTCACTTCTTTAGAAGTTAATTTCATGTCATTCTTAAAAGATTCAAAACGTTCGAGCGTAGTGTCCTCGTCAGCATACCCAAACAAATAATCCAGTTTCGTGGTAATGATATTTTTTTTTATGTTATTCAAATTGCGATTGATCAATGTATACGAATCGCGCAAATTATCATGCTCACTAGATGAGACATTTAATTGTTGTCCTACATCGCAAGGTGTGGCAGCATTACATACTACGGTAAGATACCCATTATCAATCGTAAATTTATTTCCACCTATTTTACCACAATTCCCACACACACGTTTTTCACGAAGAATGCCTAATTTTTTTTTCTTCATTCCGGGCGTTAAGGTTTCATCCTTCATTACATCGCGTGTTGATTTCTTCTGTTTATTTTCATACTGAGACTTGTATTTGTAATATTTGTAATATTTGTCGGGTTCACCATCAACCTTATTAGCAAGATACAAGGTGTCGTATTTATAAGGTCTTTGAATTAATGTTACATTCATTGTTTTATCATTTTCTACGATTGCTACATTCACAGGATATTTGTTTTTCATACGCTTCATAATGAGGGACACATCGTCTTCATCAGTCGAATCATTACCGCTCCTATAAAGATTGCAGTAATTTTCAACCATTTCTTCGATAACACTCATATGTATATATATATTTGATGATAATTATGTTGAATATAACTTCAAAATAATTATATTTATATTATTTGGTGTTCAAGCATATCGTTTCAGCATTTCTGTTTCGGGGTTGTCGTGCCACGATGGAAGGTTCGTAATCATTTCTTGGTTGTTCTTTTCTTTTATTGCTGAAAGACGCTGTAATTTAGAAACAATATATTCTTGTTTTTGACGATTCTTTAAGGCGGTTTCTTGTGGAGTAATACGCCCTTTGTAACGATATATTAAAAAACCAGCAATACTTCCAAAAAAGAGAAGCGTCATCCCAATATTGTAAAAATAGTTCATGTATTTTTCCTTGAATTTATGACTTTCTTTGAGGGAGTGTCCGATAAAGTATTTAACGCCCGGTTCACATAAAGACGGTTCCTCCATAATTCTTATATTCAATATTTTTTTTAAAATTATACATAATATATCTATAATATATCTATAATGAATAAAGATACCAAAGATACCAAAGAGACTCCTAATCCGTCATTAGCTATGGGTTGGTTCTTTCTTATTACCACGGCATATTTTGTATTCCGCGCTTACCTTCCTAAGTTTTCTCCCAAAATATCTGTTAGCATATATTTCTCTCTATTGATAGTTGGTGAATCTATTATAAACGTAGGTCTCACCAACTCCTTGTGTGGTTCTGAACAATATCCCACAGCAATTCTTGCGACGTTGATTCCGTGGGTTGTGATATTTGGCACGATGAATGTGTTATTAGAAATGTTTCCCGGATGGTTACGTCCCTTTTCTAATACATTCGGCTATTTACTTACTAAAGGCAGTGTATCAAAAACAATGAACAAGATATTGAAAGGAGAGAATGAAAGCGATAGTAAAACTCTTTCCAGCGAACTCAAAGATGTTCAGAAAACTTTAGCGACTATCTACAATGATCAATCGTTGTTGGTAAATGAAATCACTACCAACAACTTCGAAACATTCTGGAAAAAAATGAAACCGCTTTTTAGAGAGAATGTTAGTGACGACACTAGGGATAAATTGCTCGGACATGTCAAGACCAAGGAATCGATTGCGAAGTATATTTGGTATATGCTTACAGGTTGGTTAGTGACATCGGCAAGCTACAACTACATCGTAAACGCTGGCTGCACGCAAACGGTTGAGCAGCAGAAAAAGAGTAGTGAAAATTATAATAAGGACTTGGAAAAGAAAATGCTGTCCGCCGCAGCAGAGAAACCTCGTGAGTACAAAACATATGAATAGATAATGAAATGGATTTGTTAATCGTCTGATACAAATCTAAAAATCTTTCAGTCTGGGCGCAGAAATATAATACAAAACCGAAAAATATGATACTATCGCAAGTGCGATGGATAAAAACCATCCGGGTATGACCGTTTTGTTTCTGAATCCAATACCGAATTCTCTCAAACTTCCATCATCTTTGTAAAGAAATGTCGGTTGAAAAGAGACAATCAATGCGAAAAGTCCTAAATATATTGCAATCGAAATCAAGGTTATATTGCGTCTGATAGTAATTCGATTCATTCTTTTAATATCGTCAGATGATTATTTGTGTGCTTTATGGCAAATTTTATTTATCTGGAAATCATGCGATTTGTTGATCTATTGATCTATTGATCTATTGATTTGTTATGATTTATCCTAGTGAGAATCATAACAAAGTGTGATTATCATACCAACTATGATAAGGCAACAAAATATATGCGTATTCTATCCTTAACAGAATATCAAAATAACAGAATATCAATTATTTCAATAACTTTCATCTCCGTCTCCGTCAGGGTTGTCGTCATTATCCATCAAGATTTCATTATTTTCTGCTTCTTCTGCATCTGCTAGTGTGTCCGGTTGTTCCGCGTCGTCGTTTCTTCGTTCCGCATCGTACGCATTACCATCGTAAACACGTAAATTTTTCTCTAGTCCTTTACCCCATTCTTTGCCTAATTTGTTGTATTTTTTGAAGTTGTCGACCTCTCGCTCTTCGTCAGTCATGTTTTCGAGGCGAGAAAGTATTTTCATTTTCTCATTTACCTTTGCCTTGTTTATTTTTTTCCCGATTGTATCGTATCCATGAACCACCTTGCCCATTTCTTTGGAAATGTAAGCCACCAAAGTTATTATTAGTTTTGCAGTATTATTATTTTCAGTAGCACCATCAAGTTTGTTTTTGTAGACAGAAAGCGCTTTGAACAAGCAAAAAACAAATAGTTGTTTTATTGACGTTGTAGGAGGCAAAGTATCGAGCGCAACAATGAAGAATTCGAGAATATTTTTGAGGTCTTCTTTGAATTTCTCCTCGTTATCATCATTTATGTTTTTATGCTTGATGATATTCTCAATTGGTTTTAGTTTCGACTCTGCTTTTCCTATTAAGTCGTTTTGATGATTCTCGGAAAGTTCCCAATGCTTTGGAATTGCCAATGTAGAATTTCTCTTCACAATGTCAGAATCTAAACTTGGAAACAAGAGACAAATATATCGCAAACAGTTCAAAGAGAATGATCGGACATCAAAATTGGAATCTTCAACATCTGTTTCGAAACCATTCTTAAGGGACTCGATATCCTTCTCATATGATTGATAATTTTTTCGACTCAAATTCTGTTCTAAAAACCCATTTACTTCCTTTTTTACATTACTAATCATCTCGTCTGGGTCAGTTGTATTTGTATCTATAAAATTGGCAAGTTCAACATCTCGAACATCTCCATAATTAGCCGTTTCCGTGTTTTCGGTTTTCCATTCGAACGTGTTTTTCGCATTCCTAGAAGCCACCAATTCTACGACGTGTTCGGCAGAATATTTGAAGCCACCTTTACGCAGTGTGTCCATTCGCGCTTCGATACTATTGTCAGCCACTTCGCCATCGTCAAATAAAGCGTCTTTTTCGCTACAAATCGTCTGTTGTTCGTCTGATATTTCATCGCGACAAATAGTAGCGAATGCACGATAAATTGTACTTTCACTGTAAAGTTGAGATATGGTCGGAAACTTTGTTTTTGTTTCAGCGGATACAAACAAGATTCGAGCCGAACTCATTTGCTTGGCGAATTTCAACGAGGAAGCGATATTCTTTGTCTCCTCATTCAACTCTTTGAGTGAGGGAACTTTTGTTACAAAGTATTCATATGGGCGGTTTTCGTCGTCCCAACAACAAGCATTTTCGACGTAAGGTTCCTCCGCAGAATTTGTCAAAACCGCCTTGGCTCCCAGTTCATTTTTCACGGCATCTTCGATGAGACGTTGAACGCGAACTGCCACATGTATTCTTTTACCCTGAAGCACGTTTACTTTCATATGCTGGTCCTTGTTCGAAGTTCGCATAGATTCCTCGAACGATTGATAAAATTCCGGAGGACTCTTCTCTACGTTGGGTGCCTTGACGCGCATAAGGATTGGTAACAAAGAAGCGGTTGAAGTGGATATTGCGTTTTCAATGTCATCATTCGCCTGAGTTTTTTGAAATTCCACAAACGCGCGTTTGTTATCTAGCCGTGCGATTATTTCGCTTTTTTCCACCACAATTGTTTCCAAATATGTCTTGATATTCCTGGCTATTGTCTTTGCGTTTGACGTTGCGCCCCACGGTTCTCCAGACTGTTTTATTTTACTTGCGACACACGCGACATATTCGATTCCTTTCACTTTGCTGCTATCTGGATTAATTGGAAACCCTGAAAATGCTCTTTTACAACCGGGATATTGTGTGCCAAATTTGATTTGTGGAATACTAGTCTGAATATATACAAGAAAGTATGATAATGTTGCGGCAATAATTTGCTCGTTTTTGAAGTCCTTGTAACTTTTGCTCTTTTTACCCGGATTCTTTTTCTCATTACGTTTGATCATCTTCTCATAATTTTTTTTATCAAGAATGCTTAACTTCATAACTTCTTTCGCAAGTCTTACAATAAATCCTTTACCTTCTTCATCCAATATTATCCGCATAAATTTCCCCATAGCATCCACAACGCGGAGAATCATTATAGTCGTTTCATCTTGTTTGTCCCAAGGTATTGCATTTCCAGGTATTGCATTATCTTTTGTGGGATAGAGTGGGTTGTCATCGAGCAAATCCTGTCTGATTGTTCTAAAAACATCTTCGATATACCCTTCTTGTGCGGCAAACGAGCGCTGCATAATTACATAACCACTGTGCTTGTCCACCCACGCCGAACCATCATCACCCAAAACACCTCGCTCGTCGCATATCTTCTCCATTACACGCAAATAGTCCCCCCCATCGATAAACGAACTAGAGATTTCATGATAAAACGACGGCAAAAGTTTCACATTGGTTTTCGCGCAGTAGAGCCAATATCTTGACTCGTCGCGATTCAAATTTTCTGCGCGCGTAAAGTGTGTGATAAAATCGCGAATGTCTTGTTGCCTTTTGGCGAAGTCTGTTTGTCCAAGTATTGCATCGCGCATTGTGCTGTAAGGAGAGTCATCAGTTTCTAAAGAATCGTCCGTCAAAAATACATTGCTGTTTACATTTTTTTGCGAACTATTGTAATCATGAATAAGGCGTAGAACACGAATATTATCCTTGGCTTTCTTGAACACCTTCATAATTTTCTTGATGTAATCGTCCTTTGTTGTCTTGAGGACCGCATCGAATTCACTAATAATTTGTTTTTCTAACGCACTCTCATTGTTATTGCCCGCTACTTCAAACGTGCCACACTTATTCGGTTCGTTAGGTTGGTTCGTAGTGATACATTTCTCATTGAAATTGCAGAACAATTTGGTTTCATCCGTTAGCAAACCTTCGTTTATTTCCGGGTCCAATATCCACTGTTCGTTTTCTCTCTTATAATACGCGGGGTCAGCATCTTCGATGGATAGAACCGCGTAGTCACCGTTCATGATAACTCTCTTTCCTAGAAGCATTGCTGCTGCGTCTCGATTTGCCTCTGGTGTGCTCAACCCGTTTACCTCCTGTAAACGTCCCGCTAAGAATGTTTGACGCGGTTCACCTTCTTCGATGCCCTGCATGGCATCCGCATAATCGTTCACCAATTCGTAATATGTATTATCGTAACGTTTATCGAAAAATATTTCTTTCTTATTATCCTCGGTCATTTCATCCATAGATACATATTTTTTGGAAAGCACGTATTTGTTGCATTCATCTGGTTCAACAACGCCACTCCTTTTCTCTTGCGTGATTTTCTGGTATTCATCAATATTAGGAGAATCGTGTAGAACAAGGAGGCGCACGGATACCAAAGAAATGCCTGCATTCAGCAATCTGCCTTGGTCAATCGAGTATACGCGCGAATATATTTCGTTGTCAGAAAGGCGCATCTCGTCGGTTATTCCGTATCCACTCATGACGCTGTCATATGTGTCCACATTGTTCGTGAACATCTGGCGAATACCCGATGTAGTTTCTGCCGACTCCATAGTAAGATCGGACAACGAGCGATCGATTATGTCCAACTTGGCCGAGAACTCGTTGATTTTGTCAGCAATAAAACCGCGAATCTGATTGTATCTGCCTTTGGTTATCTCGTTGGATTCAACAGAAAAGGGTTCTAAATAACCGCATACAGTTTTTACCGACATTTTTCCTTCGATGTGAGGTTTCACCGACTCGATTAGTTTATCAGTCGAAGGCACGATATTTTCAAGATACTTGCGGTAATTTTCCTTGCGCTCCTCTTCTTTTTGTTTACGCGCGGAATTACTCATGACATTCGATTTGTCGTTGTTATTGTCGTTGTTATTGTCGTTGTTATTGTCGTTGTTATTGTCATTCTCCTGGGTCGGTTTATAATGGACAATTTTCTCCAGAAATTTATCAGTAGGCGCAGAGTCGGAACCCACCTCAATGGTATGCGGCCGTGTTCTATTGTTTAGTAGCTGCCAATATTGTAAATAGGTGTCGTTGAGACCAACTTTGGCAAGAATGTCAGTAGACGGGGCGTTGATTCGCGAGAAACGCAGGGTAGAGTCGGGTAATGTCAAAAATGAGCCAACCATAATGGTGTCGTTCTTGGTGGCAGGCACGATACTATCGACCTTCAGAATATTCTGCGACACAACATAGTCCTGTGTGAAAAACTTTTTAGTATCGATTTCACCAAAATCCTTTTCTACTCTAGCCACCGATGTTGTAAAGTCGCCGTTGTCAATTATTGCGGTGATGTTGCTCGAAACATTCTGCTTGGACAAATAATTCTGGTGCTTACTATCTGCGAAAGGTGTAGATAATTCTAATTTTTTCTTAAATTCCGAATAATATCTACTGCTGTCGGTTTCCAACTCGTTGTTGTAACTGAACTCTTTTTCGCGTTCTCCTGCTAGTGTAAGCATTTCAACATCCTTTGCCTCGCTAGTATTTGTTACATCGTAAAGTTTCTTTTTCATGGTTGCCACAGGTAGCATCCAGTACATTTTTTTATCCAGTTTTGCAAGAGCTTTCGCCAAAGGTTTGTCTTTGTCTTCGTAATGTATCGCAACTATGTTGTTATTGTCTGTCTCAAAATCCGAGTAAGCTTCCCTCAACTCCTTAAAACGATTGATCATAGTATGGATGTCATTGATAATATGCGTTGTACGATTCGCATTGGGTATTGTTGATAACATTGTGTCCATCATGTCATCAGTCTGTTTGTCAATATGAAAACGTTTTTCAGATTCGGGCAACTCCACAATGTGCTTTACAAATCCCAAATCTTCTCCAAATATTATTTCGTCCGATGCAAAGACCAACGGTGTCGAAACGTCGGCATCATCCGCACTAGCATCTGGGCTGGCATCCGCACTAGCATCTGGGCTGGCATCCGCACTAGCATCTGGGGTGGCATCCGCACTAGCATCTGGGGTGGCATCCGCACTAGCATCTGGGGT
>MDSY01041743.1_pt1 | contig 12412 bp, 14 predicted proteins | sample 811131 | NCBI WGS metagenome assembly MDSY01 (sample SAMN05326643, study PRJNA326480) | marine metagenome | isolation source: seawater | place: Atlantic Ocean: South West | collected 2010
ATATCTTCTGCAAAAATATTTGCAGAAACAATTAACAGAATTCATACTGGTGAGTCTGTTAGTCAATTATTTGAGGAAAAAGAAAATGAGTAAATTTGAAAAATTAAATGTTAGTGTTCGTGAAGGCAAAGGCACTTCTTTTGCAAGAAAACTTAGACTAGAAAACAAAGTACCAGCTGTTTTGTATCATTCTGGCTTGGAAGGTACTTCGCTTTCAATAGAGAAAAATGAATTATATAAAGCATTAAAAACAGGGCAATTTATTTTTGAGATTAAAGTTGGAGACAAAGATCAATTTGTCCTTGTGAAGGAAGTTCAATATCATCCAGTTACTGATGAAATTATTCATGTAGATTTTCAACAAGTTAAAGAAGACCAAAAGATTTCTTTAGAAGTTCCATTAAGAACAGAAGGAGAGGCAGCAGGCGTAAAATTAGGTGGTATTTTAGTACAGCTTGTAAATGTTGTTACTATTAATTGTAAGCCATCTAATGTTCCAGAAGCGTTAACGGTTGATGTTACAGAATTAGAGACAAATTCTACGCTCCTTGTGAAAGATATTGAATTGCCTGATGATGTTGAAATGGTAACAGCTGAAGATATTGCTGCTGTCTCTGTTCAAGAGCCTAAGAAAGAAGAAGAAGTAGAAGAAGAAATTCTTGAAGAAGGCGAAGAAGGCGAAGAAGCAGAAGAAAGTGAAAGCCAGGAATCTTCTTCAGATTCAGGAGATAAAAAAGCTTCAGACGGAGATGAAAAATCAACCGAGGAAACTAAAGAATAATGTTAGTATTTGTAGGCTTAGGAAATACAGATAATAAATATCTTAACACAAAACACAATGTTGGATTTTGGGCAATAGATATGTTTGCCAAAAAACACAATCTTGAGTTTAAAGCAGGTAAAGGTGACTTTGTTTTTGCAAAAAAAGACAATGAATATATTCTTGTAAAGCCGACAACAGGCATGAATTGCAGTGGGAATATGATTCAAGATCTTTTGAATTTTTATAAAGCAGACATCAAAGATTTAGTAATCATTTTTGATGATGTTGATTTACCGTTAGGAGAAATTCGATTAAGGTTGCAAGGAGGAGATGGGTGTCACAATGGCATGAAATCAATTATTAATTCTCTGAATACAGACGAAATTGCAAGATTAAAAATTGGAATTGCAGCAGATGATTATACAAGACCATCTGAAGAGTATGTGTTAAAACCATTCGATAATAAATATGAACCTTTAGTAAACCAAGTTTTAGAATTTACTTATGATGCAATGTCTTCTATTCTTAAAGAAGGGATTGTATTCACATCAAACCATTTTAACAAACAAATTATAGGAGAAGCATAGTGGAAAACTTTTTTTATTTAATACCAGTATCAGGAGTTGCCGCAATGATTTTTGCATTGTGGAAAAGCAATTGGATTAGCAAACAAAATCCAGGAAATGAAAAAATGCAAGAAATTGGCCTTGCAATAAGAGAAGGAGCAACAGCTTTTATAAAAAGAGAATACAGAGTCTTAGCAGTTTTTGTTTTGGTTGTTACTGCACTTTTATTTTGGGCGAACCTCAGTGAGAATACCAAAATTTTTGAACTCAAATTCATGGGAACAGAAGCAGTAGCATTATCTTTTATTGTTGGTGCTATTTGTAGTGCTTTAGCAGGCGCATTTGGTATGCGCGTTGCAACCCTAGCAAATCATCGAACAACTGAAGCTGCACGCACAGGTCTAAGCCCAGCTTTAAATGTTGCTTTTAGCGGTGGAGCTGTTATGGGCATGAATGTGGTTGGACTTGGTATTTTAGGTTTGTTTATTCTTTTTTGGTTGTATGGCGGATTAAGCTCTGAAGCAAATTTGCCAACAATAATGACTATGGTTTCTGGTTTTGCTATGGGAGCTTCATCAATTGCTCTTTTTGCAAGAGTTGGTGGCGGAATATATACAAAAGCTGCTGATGTTGGCGCAGATTTAGTTGGTAAAGTTGAAGCAGGGATTCCAGAAGATGACCCAAGAAATCCTGCAACAATTGCTGATAATGTTGGCGATAATGTTGGAGACGTTGCTGGTATGGGAGCAGACTTATTTGAATCATATGTAGGTTCTATCATTGGTGCAATGGTGTTAGCTGCAGCTGCAGGGAAGACAAACCTTGTCTATTTACCTTTGTTTATTGCTGCATCAGGGATTTTTGTATCAATTCTTGGAACATTTTTTGTCAGAACTAAAGAAGGCGGGAATCCTCAAACTGCATTAAATATTGGTGTTTTTGGATCAGCCGGCGTGATGCTAGTTCTTACATATCTCTTATTATACTTTTTTAGTATAGAGGATAAAGATACAAAAAAGCTCGTGATTGATACTTGGCCCATTATGAAATTGTTCGGGGCAATTGTAGTTGGTCTTGTTGCAGGTATATTAATTGGTTTAATGACCGAATACTTCACATCTGATGAGCAGAAACCATCAAAAGGAATTGCAGAAGCTAGCGAAACAGGGTCTGCAACAAACATTATTGCAGGCTTAGCTAATGGTATGTATTCCACTGCATTACCAGTGCTTGTTATTGCTTTAGCAATTTTAGGAGCATTTCATTTTGCTGAACTTTATGGGATTGCAATTGCTGCTTTAGGCATGTTGTCTACTATTGGTATTCAGTTGGCAGTGGATGCATATGGCCCAATTGCTGATAATGCTGGAGGAATTGCAGAGATGGCTGAACTTCCAAACGAAGTAAGAGAGAGAACAGATAAGCTAGATGCAGTTGGCAATACAACTGCTGCTATTGGTAAAGGTTTTGCAATTGGTTCTGCTGCTCTTACATCCCTTGCTTTGTTTGCTGCTTTCAGAGAAACAATTAAGGCTAATACAGGTAAGGCTCTAGAATTAGACATTAGTACCCCAGAGGTGATGGCTGGCCTTTTTATTGGCGCTATTTTACCATTTGTTTTTTCGGCACTTGCAATGCAAGCAGTTGGCGATGCTGCATTTCAAATGATTGAAGAAGTAAGAAGACAATTTAGAGAAATTAAAGGCTTGCTTGACGGTAAGGCAAAAGCAGATTATGCGAGATGTGTAGATATTGCTACAACAGCTGCTATTAATAAAATGATTTTACCGGGCGCGCTTGCTGTATTTACTCCTATATTTTTTGGGGTTATACTTAATAAACCACAAATGCTGGGGGGAATATTAGCTGGCGTAACAGTAACTGGTGTATTGTTAGCTATCTTTATGTCTAATGCTGGGGGTTCATGGGATAATGCAAAGAAATATATTGAATCTGGTGCACACGGTGGAAAAGGAAGCGATGCACACAAAGCAGCTGTAGTTGGCGACACTGTTGGTGATCCATTTAAGGATACTGCAGGTCCATCTTTAAATATTTTAATTAAGTTAATATCAGTGGTTTCGCTTGTAATAGCGCCACTAATTGGGAAGTTATAATGGAGAAATTTATGAATTATTATGAAGTGCTATATATTGTAAACCCAAATTATGGGAAAGATAAAATATCTGAAATTATTAATGATATAAATAAACACATTGAATCTAAAAAACAATCAATTGTAAGTCATGATTTTTGGGGTAAAAAGCAATTAGCATACAGAGTTAATAAAGAAAAATATGGAAACTATGTTTTGCTTCATGCAGAATTTTCTAATTCTTCCTTTGTTAATGATTTCAAACAGTTTCTTAATCTGAATTCAGAAGTTTTAAAATATTTGATTGTGAAGCTTGATGAAAAACCAACTTTTAACAAAGAGAGTGAAAAAAATAAAGATACAAAAGAGGAGAATAAATAATGTTATCTAGTAGAAAAAAATCTTGTTATTTCCAGAGGAATGGCATCAAAGAAATTGACTATAAGGATACAAAGCTTTTAAATAAATTTATCAATGATCAAGGTAAGATTATTCCTAGGCGAGTGACTGGGACAAGCATGAAAATGCATCGAAAACTAGTTAATGCAATTAAACGCGCAAGAAATGTTGCACTTATTCCATTTGCAGCAGTAGACAGGGATTAAGCATGAAAGTAATATTATTAGAAAACATAGAAAAATTAGGAAATCAAGGAGAGGTTGTTAGTGTTAAATCAGGATTTGCACGAAATTTTCTTTTCCCGAAAGGGTTGGCTACTCACTTTTCTCCAAAACAACTAATAAAAGTTGAAAATGTACTGAAAGCACAAGAGAGAAAAATTAATAGAGAAAAAGAAGATATATCAAAGGTCTTAGATCAAATTTCTGATTTAGAATTATCTATTAACATGAAATCAGAAGACAATGATAAGCTTTTTGGGTCTGTTACAAAGGCAGATATTGAAAAATTATTATTAGAAAACAATATTAAGATTGATAAAAAATATATTAATCTAAAATCTTCAATTAAAACGCTTGGTTCTCATGAAATCAATATAAGATTTACTGGCGAATTATCAGGAAGCTTTCAATTAAATATTGAAAAAGAAGATTAATTTCTCTTTATTTTAATAATCTTTTTTTCTTTGCCACAATCTTCACAGAAAAAGTACATATCTTTATATGTTGATGTTTCTGTTGTACATTTATCGTCCTCACACCCAAAAACATATGAATGATTTGCATCTTCTTTATTGATTTCCATTGTGTTAGATGTTTTGCGTAACCAGTTTCTGAAAAATGCTTTATAATCTTTTTTTCGTTTATTATTAGCTTTTAACCAATCAAGCATTTTAGCTAATTCAAATTCGATATCAACAGAAGGAAATTTTTTTGACCATTGATCTATGTTATCTTTAATATTTTTGATTTGATCTTTTTTAGGCGGTAAATCTTTTTTCCCAATTGGTGCAATTTTGTCTAAACGTGCTTCCAATTCAGAAATTTTAACCATTATATCATTTAAATTTACTTTTTTATTTTTCATTGATGTAATTTAGTCACTGTTATTTCTATAAAATAAACAAAAAATAAAGGTAAAGATATATATGAAAATTAAAGCCGAATATCTTTGGATTGATGGATATGAGCCCACAGCTAATTTACGATCTAAAACAAAAGTGTTAGATAGCGCAGTTGATTCTCCTGATGAATTGCCTTTATGGGGGTTTGATGGTTCCAGCACTTTACAAGCAGATGGCGTTGATAGCGATTGCATGTTAAAACCTGTATGGATTTGTAAAGACCCATTGCGTGGAGGAAATAATATATTAGTAATGAATGAAGTGTGTAATCCAGACGGTTCTCCACATAAATCAAATAGTCGAGCAAGATTAGTTGAAATTGCTGAAAAATTTAAGGATCATGATACATGGTTTGGGATTGAACAAGAATATACTTTAATGGACGGCAAACAACCTGCTGGTTGGCCAGAAAAAGGATTCCCAGAAAGACCACAGGGCCCATACTATTGTAGTGTTGGCTGGGATGATGTTGCTGGTCGCGATATGGTTGAAGACCATTTAGATTTATGTCTTGAAGCTGGCCTTGAAGTATCAGGCGTTAATGCAGAAGTAATGCTTGGCCAATGGGAATATCAAGTAGGCCCATTACCTGCTTTAGAAGTTGGAGATCAGTTATGGGTTGCAAGATGGCTATTAGAAAGAATTGGCGAAGATTATGGTTATCGTGTTGATTTACATCCAAAGCCAATTAAAGGCGACTGGAATGGTTCTGGAGCTCATATTAATTATAGCACAGCGTCAATGAGAGCTGACGGTGGATTAAAAATTATCGAAGAAGCATGTGAAAAATTAGGCCAAAATATTGATAAACATATTGCAGTTTATGGAGCTCATAATGAAGAGAGGCTTACAGGTTTACATGAAACATGTAGTATTAATGAATTTAGATATGGAGTAAGTGACAGGGGCGCATCTATTCGTATACCAATGGGAGTACATAATGATGGGAAAGGTTACTTAGAAGACAGAAGACCTGCTTCAAACGTAGATCCATACAAAGCATGCGCAGCTCTTATAGAAACTACCTGTAGTTAATTTTTGGATTTTTAAAGTCATATTCTTAATGTAAAGGCATGCTTTCTAAACACCTACTTGGTTGGTATTCTGTTAATAAAAGAATATTACCATGGCGAGAAACTAATGATCCTTATAAAATTTGGATTTCTGAAATTATGTTGCAACAAACTCAGGTTGCAACAGTTATACCATACTATAAAAGATGGATTAAAAGATTCCCCAATGTTTTAACTTTGTCTGAAACACCATATGATGAAGTTTTAAAATTTTGGGAAGGCCTTGGATATTATTCTCGATGTAAAAATATTTATAAAACTTCCCAAATGATTAAAAATTCTTTTCCTGATAATTATGCTGACTTAATTAAACTTCCTGGCATAGGAGATTATACAGCAAAGACTATTCTTGCAATTGCATTTAATCAGAATGAAGTTGGGATTGATACCAACCTAGAACGTGTTGGATTTAGATTGTTAGGGTTAAAGAAGAAATCCAAATTTAATAAAAATAAAGCCAAAAAATTTCTTGAAGAAATCCAAGATAAAAATCAGCCTGGCGATTTCAACCAAGCGATAATGGACCTGGGAAGCAGTGTTTGTCAATCTAATTTTGTGAATTGCAAAATATGCCCCATTAGTACTTTTTGTAAGGCGTTTTCAAGTTCAAATCCAATTAATTATCCAGAAAAGAAAAAAATAAAACCTATTCCTACATTACAAGTGTCAACATGTATTGTTAAAAAGAAAAACAAAATATTAATATTACAACGTCCATTAGAAAAAATGTTAGGAGGGTTGTGGGAATTTCCTGGCGGGAAGATTGAAAAAAGTGAATTAAAAGAAGCAGCAGCGATAAGAGAAGTTATGGAAGAAACAAACTTATCTATTAAGCCACAATATTTAGGACAGATTAGTCATCAGTATAGCCATTTTAAGGTATGGATTTCTTTATTTATAGCTAACATTGAAGACAGTTCTTTATTGAAAACAAAACAAAAATATCAATGGGTGACAAGAAAGCAGCTTGACAATTTTGCATTGCCAAAAGCAAATTATAAAATGTTAGAGATTTTAGATAAATTAGAATAATATCTATGCCAGTGATACGCATACTTACAACTTTAATAATTATGGCATTATTTGTGCCTTTTTTCATTTTAACAATGATTATAGGCGTTGTCTTGTCGTATATAATGCATCCAAAATATTTTTATTGGATTATACACTTAGGCGCTAAGTTTTTATTATTAATTAGTTGGCAATATCATACAATTCATGGGGAGGTTCCTCCAAAGAAAAACGGTCCATACATTTTTATGTTTAATCATGAATCTATGTTTGATGTTTTTATGTTAGCATCGTCTATACCCTATTACATTAATGCGGTAGGCTGGGAAGGCATATTTGAATGGCCTTTATTTGGTTTTTTTGCAAAGAGATATGGTGCATATCAAATTACTCATGATAATACTGACAAAGCTCGTGAAACATTAAAAGCTGCAGAACAAATTCTAATTGTTGATAAAAATTCTATGCTATATTCTCCAGAAGGGAACAGAACGATTACTGGTGAAATGGGAGAGTTTAAAAAAGGCGGCTTTCATTTTGCAAAAGCTACTAATGCGACAATTGTTCCAATTGGTATTATTGGTGCATTTGAATCTAATGTAAGAACTAGTTGGATTATTAATCCAGGAAGATTAAAAACTGTTTTTGGTGAACCAATTACCTCTGATCAATATTCGCATCTTTCAATTGAAGAGTTTCGTGATCTTGTTAAAGCTAAAGTTGTAAAACTTGTTGAAGATTTTAGTTAAGATGTTTTATTTTTGGATGCAAGAACCCAACTATACCACATAGACCCGCTCCTGTTCCAAATAATAAAAATATTGTTTTAATATCAAGCAAGACACCAAACACCTCTTTCCCTGAAGCAAACCCAATGATTCCAGAAGAGAAAGCAGCCATGCTGATAATAGATATAGAAATAATAGAAAAAATTCTTCCTAACAGTTCTTCAGGAATATTTTTTTGCATAATGGATACTCTTGATATAATTAATAATGGAATACCAATGCCGTGACAAAACGATAGAATATACATTTGTATCATATTTTCAATAAAATAATACAAGCAGAAACTGGCTCCATCAATAAAAAGACCCGTTAAAAAAAGTTTTCCATGAGTAAATCGGTTTCCAAACTTATATACAAACCCTGTTCCTAATAACATCCCCAAACCGACAACTGCTTCACATATTGCAAAGTTAGATGCGGTTCCTCCTAAGCCTATTTTGACTAATATAGGAATACCAACAATAGCTGGCCCCATCACAAAGAGGTTGCTTAAAATAGTTAAAACAATAATAAATAACAGTGTTTTGTCATTGAACAAATAAACAAGCCCTTGATAAGTTTTCTTAGTAATTGATCGAAAATTTTCATGATTTTGTTTTTGTTCTTCTTTTGGTGATCTAATACTTAATAAAGCGGTCACCAAATAACATATAACGGTTATATAAAACAAATATTCAACTGATATAATTGTTAAAAAATATGCCGCTACAATTGGTCCAATAAACACAGCAGATTGCCATGCAATATTTGCAATTGAATTTGCTTCTAATAATTTCTCCTTTTTTACTTGAGTAGGAAGATATGAATTAAATGCTGGTACAAATGGCAGAGAAAACCCATTGTGGAAGAAAGCAAATATCATAATTATCCACATAGCTCCTGCAGTATAAAATAAATTCCCATATTCAAAGCTAAAGTCTTTAACAATAAATGTATTAAATAGTAAAAAAATAGGAATTCCTATTACTGTAATAGCCTGCATTATCTGAGCAAACGCCATCACCCTAGTTTTAGAATACATATCTACTATTGCGCCTGCAAATAAGCCAAAAAATATTGCAGGCAAATACGAAGTCATTGCAATTAAACCAGTTAATTTTTCAGAGTTAGTTATATCTAATATTAGCCAGATGATGCTTATATCATATATAGACCTACCAATTGATCCAATAAATGGGGCCCCCCATAAAAATGCTGTAAAATTTTTAACCACTCGCATGTTGTTGATTTTGCACAATAAACTACGTATAATTCACTAAAATATGACTTATATAATTACAGATCCATGCGTCGGTACTTGTGATACAGCTTGCGTAGAAGTATGCCCCGTTGACTGTATCCATGGTCCTGAAGATACTGAAGGAGCTGGCGAAGAAGCAAAAGCACCTGATTTTGATGCAACAGGTAAGCAACTTTATATCAATCCAGAAGAATGTATCGATTGTGGTGCATGTGAACCAGAATGCCCTGTAGATGCAATTTATGACGAAGAAGAAGTTCCAGAAGAATATGAAAATTCAATAGGAGCGAATTACGACTTTTTTGGACAAGAAGCTCCGTAATAAATTCTTTTATAACTATTAAAATATGAAACGACTACTAGTCCCTCTTACACTATTTGCTATTTTATCATTTGTTATTTGGAGTAATCGAGTCAATATTGTTGTGTGGGCATTACCAAAGATTTTAAATATTACCAATCCAATTTTATCTGAAGGTTCTTCTAGTTGGCAAGAGGGACCAAAAGAAAGAGATAAAAATGATTCAAGGCCTAATATCATCATCATTCTTGCTGATGACTTAGGTTTCAATGATATTTCTTTATATAATGGTGGGGCGGGGGATGGCTCATTGATGACCCCGAATATTGATTCAATTGCAAAAGATGGGGTGTTGTTTGAAAATGGTTATGCAGCAAATGCTATGTGCGCACCATCTAGAGCATCAATTATGACAGGAAGATATTCAACGCGATTTGGTTTTGAGTTTACTCCAATTTTCCCAATTGGGTTAACATTATTTCAATGGATGGATGATATTCAAGATCCAGAATTAAGGTTAGAGATTAATAAAGAACTTGTCCCAATGGGGAAAGATCTTTTTGATGCAGGAATGCCTACGGAAGAAATTACTATTGCTGAAATATTAAAAGATGAAGGATATTATACGGCACATATTGGAAAATGGCACCTAGGGGATAGCCGCGGCAAACTAGACCTATATCACCCCAATGATCAAGGATTTGATGATAGTTTAATTTTAGCCAACGGACTTTATTTGCCTGAAAATCATCCTGATGTTGTAAATGCAAAAATTGATCATGCTGTAGATAAAATGGTTTGGGCAAGCTCTCAATTTAGTGCGTCATTCAATAAAAATCCTGAGTTTACACCTGATAGTTATCTTACTGATTACTATACTGATGAAGCTATTAAGGTTATAGAAAACAATAAAGATAGACCTTTTTTTCTTTATTTAGGACATTGGGCAGTTCATAACCCATTGCAATCATTAAAAAGTGATTTTGATTTATTTGCTGATCATCACATGAATCATAACTTACAAGTCTATTCTGGCATGATTGAAGCGCTTGATCGAAGCGTGGGGCGCATTATTGATTCTTTAGAAGAACATAATTTAACAGAGAATACTCTTATTATTCTTACCAGTGATAATGGTGGTGCAAGCTATATTGAACTTCCTGATATCAATAAACCTTATAGAGGTTGGAAATTAACACATTTTGAAGGAGGGCTTCATATTCCTTTTATGGCAAAGTGGCCAAACAAAATCACTCCTGGTACTAAATTTAATTCTCCAATTCATCATAATGATATTTTTAGCACTGTTGCTGCTGCAGCGAATGCTACCGTTCCTAATGATAGAAAAATTGATGGTGTTGATTTATTGCCATTTATTACCGGCACTAATAAAGGCATACCTCATGAAACTTTATTTTGGAAACAAGGCCACAATCAAACAGTTTTGCATAATGGTTGGAAATTAATTCGAACTAACACTCCCGATAAAAAATGGTTATTTAATTTAAATGAAGATCCAACTGAAAGAATAAACCTTGCTTCTTCTGAGTTAGAAAAACTATCTTTACTGGAAGGATTGCTCAATGATCATGAATCAGAACAAGCACCTTCTTTGTGGCCTTCTTTATTGAATGCCCCAATATTAATCGATAAAACTGGTGATGTTGGCGAAAACTATAAAAAAGGTGATGAATATATTTATTGGCCAAACTAATGGATAAAAATAAAATATTAGAAAAATTAAAAACTGTTAACTATCCTGGTTTTAATAGAGATATTGTTTCTTTTGGAATGATTAAAGATATTGTTTTTGATCATAAAACTATTACTTTGCTTTTATCGGTTTCGTCATCTAATTCTGGGAAGAAAGACCAACTAGTTGAAGAGATTAAATCTTGTCTTGCAAATGATGACTATGATATCATGGTTAAGATCTTTGATAACCCACCAAGAAAAACAGTTGATACATCGAACAAGGAAGCAAATGTTGAAGGAAATATTGGGAAAATTATTGCTGTTGCCAGCGGCAAAGGGGGTGTAGGAAAATCTACTATTGCATTAAATTTAGCAGCTGCATTGTCAGTATCTGGTAAAAAAACAGGATTGCTTGATTTGGATATTTATGGTCCTTCATTACCAATCACAATGGGCATTAATCAAAATCCTGAAGTAAACGAAGATAAAAAAATCATTCCTCTTGAAAAAAACAATTTAAAGTTAATGAGTTTTGGTTTTGTTAGCGGTAATGAAGCTCCTGTCGTATGGAGAGGCCCTCTTGTTGCAAAAATGACTGAACAATTTTTTAGAGATGTTTATTGGGGAGATCTAGATTACTTAATATTAGACTTACCACCAGGAACTGGTGATGTACAATTAACATTATCTCAAAAAATACCATTGGATGGAGCTATTATTGTTACAACACCAAATGATATTGCATTGGCTGACGTGCGCAAGGGTGCTGATATGTTTAAAAAAGTTGATACCCCTCTTTTAGGGGTCATTGAAAATATGTCCTATATGAATATTGATGGGAAATTGAAAGTTGAGAATGAATCATCGCCAGATGTTGAATTATACGTTAACAATAAAAAAATATTATTGAATAATGATATGTCTTTTAATGTAAGATTTAATCTTTTTAAAGAAGGCGGAGGATTGAACGAGAGCAAAAGGTTGGAAATTCCATTTTTGGGGGAAATCCCTTATTCAAATGACCTTATGCGCTCCATTGATAGCGGCACTCCAATTGTTTTTGAAGAAACTGAAAGTGAAATTAAGAATATTTTTATTGAACTAGCAAAGAAGGTAACATTGTTATGAGTTTAATTGATCCCAACAATCTACCAACTCATATTGGTATCATAATGGATGGGAATGGAAGGTGGGCAGAAAATCAAGGGATGGGACGGATTACTGGACATATTCAGGGGGTTGAGACAGTCAAAATTATCATTGAATCTTTCGTAAAATTGAAAATTCCTTACCTTACATTATATACTTTTTCTAAAGAAAATTGGAATCGACCAAAAAAAGAAGTTGATGGTTTAATG
>MDSY01123048.1_pt1 | contig 12412 bp, 9 predicted proteins | sample 811131 | NCBI WGS metagenome assembly MDSY01 (sample SAMN05326643, study PRJNA326480) | marine metagenome | isolation source: seawater | place: Atlantic Ocean: South West | collected 2010
TCAATGAGCAAGGCCAAGACTATTGGAAATGTAGTTATCACGCACTAAACTGTAATCGTGAGTTTAAACCTACAACAGAAAAGTGCTACCACTACAGATGTCCAGGTCGGAGAGATAATGCAAGCTCTACGCCACAAGAAATCAAGTCTACAGTTCGTATTCTTAATCAAAAGACAAAGAAGTATGAGGGTGTTGAACCTGTAAAAGAGAAGCCTAAAGAAGTAGCTATTTGCGCTTGGTACAGGTGCGATAAGCCTGTAGCTCCCAATAAGCTAAGGCACTGCTCTGAGGTCTGTAGAAAAAGACATAATAGATGGGATTATAAACAAAGACAGAAAGCTAAAAAGAACAATGAAAATAGCCCTTAGCGTTCTCCTCACCTTACTCTTGGTTCTCTTGTTCTTTGAGCAATACGGTATTATCTTGACCATAGCGTTAGCTTGTTTTTTGTTATTTGCCTTTGGTGTCTTAATTTACGCAGGTACTCTGATATAGAGGGTTATTACAACTTCTCTAACTTGGAGGAAAAACTCTCATGCTACCATTCCACACCGAGCAACCTTGGTCGCTTGTAAAAGACTTTTGGACTTGGGCTAAGTTAAATAAAGGTATGTATTTCAATGACCGACTAGGTAGGTCTTGGGTACTTACCACTGACAGAATTAGTGGCTCTGTTTATTGGATTTGTGAATCTGATACAATGAGACAGCTATATCTCAACCCTACTCTTCGCAGTAAAAAAATAACAGGACACTTCTTCAACGAGCATGAAGCCTTAACCAACTCTGAGATATATAAAATAGAGCCTGTCTCCTGTGAAGATTGCCTAAACATCAAAGAGCTAACTGATAAGTACCTAGCTCTTTCTGAGATACTCATAAGCTCCGTTGGTGAAAATTGGCTCGATAACTAAGGAATAGAAATGTCAAAGTTTAAGAAAAATAGAGTTACCATATATATCCCCGATGATGTCCTTGAAGAGTTGAACAGAGAGTGTGAACGATTAGATAGGAATAAGAGTTGGCTTCTCCGTAAAGCATGGAAGCTCTCTCTGCAAAAGTTCCAAGATATGCCCTCTATCCCAAAGGTCGATAGCGACCCCAAGTAACTCTTCTTATTAATCCCTTTCGCTTCATTAGAGCGACTTCTTGACCTACTACATTTCTCAATCTCTTACGAGCTTCTGAACTGCCTTTACCTGTAGCCTTTTCGCCTTTCTTCAACCTATACTGAGAAGAGAGCGAAAAGGCTTTTACTATATGTTTTATTAGAGCTTCGATACTTCCCTTATCATTAGAGGTAAATGCACCAACAGAGAAATCCTCTGATTGGAAGTATAGTAGTAAGGCTTCTCTTATTTTTTTTCTATCAGGCATACGAGCTTCAAATGACTAAAAGGTTAAAACCATCAGAAGAGATCAATAGATATATCTCTCTCTTAAGTAGTGAGATAGATCAATTAGTGGAACTCACCTACTATGGCTCGTCTGACCCGATTGATCGCTTATTGGGAGAGATCGCAGGTTGGTTAAAGTATGACCTTAGAATGATCACCCTTAAATTATACGGGTATAAGTCCTTAGCTCTCAACAACTTTTGGAGGGGTGATAACACTCTCGACCAATTGTTGAATTACATCAAAAGAAGCCCCTCAGAAATAAAGTCAATCGAAGAAGTGATTGATGGATTACAACACTTAGAAAGAGTGGCTGAGAGGTCTGAAAAGCACTACAGAAATGAAGAGACTATAGATAAGCAAGTCTTTACATACAAAGGCTTCAGAGTTGAAGCCCTTAACCTCAGTAAAGAGACTACCTCAGCTATGCTTCAAGCGATTGATTGTCTTGAAGAAATATTTGAAAAGCGTGGAGTAGAGCCTCTTGTCCACAAAGCGATTGATAAAGTATATCTCCAACATAATCCTTCTAATCAAGTAGGTCAGGGTTGGGGTAAAAGTCACGCAAGCTACGAGAAGAAAAAGGTGTATCTTTACGATACAATCTTAGATTTAGATAAAGAAATGCCTGAAATAGAAACGATATGCTATGTGCTTATCCATGAGATAGGTCATTGGGTTCACCACGAATACTTACCTAGAGAAGCCCATGTTTTGTGGAACAGCTCTTGGGACGGTGTGATGAGAGGTCGCAAGGAGATACCCCCCGAAGAAGCTCAGATTAGTAAGACTCTTCAAGGGTTAGAAATACCTACTCAATATGGACACAAAAACCCCTTTGAAGACTTTGCTGAGACGTTTACTCGTTTTATGGTAGACCCGAATAGCATTTCAGAAGTGGCTAAAAATCGATTAAAAGCAACCCTGTCGCTAAGTGCAGGATTTGGGAGAAGATTTATGAAAATAGGAAGTCGTATTGAAAGACTCATGGAGCGAGTAGCTAAACTCGAAAATGAGGAAAAGCAAAGTAAAGCTGAAGACTACTTCTTCGATAATCCTTTGGTAAAGTCTGTGAGGGAGTTTGCAGAGTCTAATGCCCTCTCTAATGACCCCGACACGTCAAAGAAAAGTATCGAAAACTCTGAGAACCCTGATCGGAGTAGGAATAAAGCTAAAAAAGAGTCGATACTCGCCCCTCCTCCACCTACTGAAATAAAAGAAAAACCCGGAGGAAAAGAGTTCTCTACTCTGAATCAGTTAGTTGTTGATACAGAAGAAAAGGTTAAGGGTGTGCCTAAAGGCTTCGATGAAGCTCCTAAAGTAGACCCTGAAGAAGTTATCCCTGAAGCTAAGAAATCCAATAAACAACTCAAAAAAGAAGTTGTTCAGAAAGTAATGAGGAGAAAAGGTTATGTCATCTCTTAAATTGAATGAAACACCTGACAATTTAGACATTATCCGTAATGGTGATCGTTTTGCTGTGACGATAGGACCTATCCTCAGAAGTGAGAGATGGAAAGGTGGTACTTGGGTTAAATATGTGGCAGATCACTCAAACACCGATAGCTTTACCGTAGAAAGATCAGATGGGGTATATTCCTGTGGGTTTGTAATCTATGGGAGTGAGGACTATACGAACGCTCGTCAAAGTACATACCGAAACTTCACCTCATATCAAAACACTTCGGTCATGGCTAATGCGCTCGGTACTGCAACTCTGACTCTCGTAGCAGGAGGGGGTAGGTTCCTTTTTAAAGACTTTGAGCAATTCAACCTAGATGGAAATGGGGATAGAACAGTTCCTGCAACCTATCAGTTGAACGAGGAGCTTAAAGTTTCAGAAAATGGACTCCTCTGTAATGATGGCGATGTGCGCCTACTCGCAAAAACAGGTGGAGCTAAAACTCTCATCGTAGGTATTTGTTGTCTAGTACCTACTGAGCAAGTTCCAAAGCTAGGGCTAGATTACAAGTTTTAGTTTCCTTTTTATTTCTTGAGCTACGAAAGGACATAAGAGGGTTTCTAACGCATCTTGTAGTTCTTTATGCTTTGAAATACTCGACCCTCCTTCAATACTCTGAGTAACTATATACTCATTTTCATTAACAGTAAGGGTCGAGTTATTTCCCTCTATATCTGTGAGGGTTATGAAGTAAGGGGCTGTGCATACTTTGAGCTTCAAACTTGTCTCTAAGCCACCTCTAGGGAAACACCCAAGGGGAGCTGTGTATAGAGACTTAATAATTGACGCTATTTCAGGAACTTTCTTCATTTACTTTTTTTTTCTTTCTTTCAAAGTAGCCTATATTCTTTCTTATTTCATATAGGCATTTCGCACAGACTCCTGTTTTTTCAGTCCATACTAAACCCCAACCTAGTCTTGAGTCTTGGGGTAAAGGACAGCCTCCAACAGTACACCTAAAAGGTGGTCTAGCTTTATTCTCTCCTCTTTTCTGTTTGCCTTTCATCTACCACAAAGCCCCCCCTTACTGATTCTTATTGTATGTCGCAGGGTTAACATCTTCAACGTCAGGGCTATTTCCCCTCACTAAAGGTAGCCCCTTAATACGAAAGCGATCAGCAGACGCAAAGCCTTCTCCAAAGCCACTAGGAGAAATAGAACCTCCCAAAGATAAAGGTAAGTTCTCTGTGTTGACATTACTTCCTCTAAAGACAGCATTTGTAACTACTAAGAGTTGTATCTCATCTCCGAATGATCTTACTGAGAGGTTCTGTGTGTCAAAAGCACTTTCCTTGAAGTTCCTTACAAGCATAGCTCTACAAGCCAAAACAGAGCCTTTAAGTACAGGTTGAAGTTCGCTTGAAATAGAGTCGTTTAAGAAAGTCAAAGGACCTCCTTTTACATCTCCCGAAGCTCCAAAGACAGAACCTCCACCACGATAAACTCTGTAGGTCTTTGTACCCCCATTTAAAGGGAAAGCTCCATATACAAGAGGCGCACCGTCTCCCATCTGTAGAACCTCTCCTGCACCACCTACGATCTTAGTGTAAGAGTTACCATTCTCATCAACTCCTGCTGTAGTTGGTGTTGAGGTTAGTTTGCTCCCTAAAGTTTGAAGACGAGTTGATTCATCTCTCAGAATGTCTTCACAAAGGAAGTCATGGTCGTTTACTAGAATTCCAAGTGGGAGTCTTGAAGTAAGTCCGACTAACGAAACATCTATTTGAGAGTCTTTGCCACTATACGCATTGACAGGTACGGTAGTTCCACCTTTGAGATATACCTTAGTTTTAGAATAACTAAGATACTTTGGTAAGATAGGCGTTTCTCCTCCTACAAGACCAATAAAGTGTCCTGTGTTGGGACTGTTATTAGTGAACAATGAGTTAGACTTAGGAACAAGACTCACTTCCAACTGAATTTGATTTCCTGCTGACCCTCTTTCCCTAGCATAGAATGTTATTCCGTAATCATTATTTCCTGTCAGATTTGAAGACCTGAAAGGAATCCCATTGGTGTTACAAAACGCTTCTATTTCTAGTACGAGGGCTTCCATATCACTTGGAGCACTTGTGTTATCTAGTAAGTAAGAAAGAACTGTACCACTTGCTAATATGTAGTCGATTTTTAAGCGATGTTCCCCTACATTACCTGTGTAGTAGGCAAACCTAGTTCCGTTCAACCCTATAGTAGCTGAAGCAAACTCAGACTTCTCATTAAGTCTCTCAGTAAACAACCCTACTTTTGTTTGAGGTAGAGCTTCTGATGAAGTTAAAGAAATGCGATCATTCTGAGCGTCCGTAGAACTCTCCCTGTAATAATTAATGTACCCTACATCACTGAAGTTAGAGTGGCTTACAAAGCCACCGACAGCACCTGTACCCATAGTAGTGTAAAAGTCCGTAGAAGCTAATACTTGGAGTGATCTTCTGTTCGGTATTTCGATGGCACTAGAACCATCTGTTTCAAACTGACCTCTTTCATTTCTTAACAGGTAGCTGTTCTGCCAAGTTACATTTCCATACCGATAAGGATAGTCTGTGTAGCTCGGTGAAGAACCTCCAATCGTATAGAAAGGGTCGCCTTGGTAAACAGTTCTTGAACCTGCTATGTAAACTTCATCGGTTTCAGGGATTGCTGAGGGTAAACACATACGCAAGTTTATGATCTCAGAATCAGTAGCACTACCGTTTGGTTTAGACGCTCTAGGCAAAACAAAGTTGTTCTGATTAATGAACCCTAAACCAAAGCCAAACACCGTACATTCGACAACATAATCGTAATCATCAAATGATGTGAAGTTTGGAATCTTAGAAGTGTCTATAGCGTGTTCTGTGATCACATAAGTATGCGCTTCTGTTTCCTCGCTTCTTGTGATCTCAGTACCACCTCCCTGTAAGATATACAGAGGGAAAGTGTCGCTATCTTCTCTTAAAAGATTAAGTGCGCCATTGGGTAAGTTTGTCTCTCGGTCAGACTCGTGAGAGCCAATGCCGTTATCGGGAGCGTTAGTTGCGAAGTCGATAGTAGCCGAACCACTCTTGATGTAAATACCAAACAAGCGAGCTACCCCAAAGAATGGAGGTAGTTTAATACCTTTAATAGTGTCTCCAAACTCTGAGGGCTTGCCTGTGATCGTAACTTTCTTCGCTGAGAAATAGCTTTGGTTTTTCAAGTTTGCGTCATCGGTCACATAGTGTCCGTAGTTCCCACCTGTTGCAAAAACTAAAGGATAAACACCTGTGCCATTAGAGTCTCCACCAATGATATTAAACGCACCGTTTGTATTATCTCTTTGATCAAGAATAAGGTGGTTAATCCCTTTCATATAAGGGTCGGTATCTGAGGTTTTTCTGTGGTGCGGAATATCTTGACGACCAAACTGAGGCATAGCTTGGGTTGGGATAAGGTAGGCTTCGCTACCATTTCCAAACAAAGTCTGACCTCCGAATTTTGGAGTACCATCATCGTAATTTACATTTCCAAATACACCACTACCTGCAATGCCTGTATGCTTGATAGCCTTCATTGCTTGATCTCTAAAAGGTCTGAGAATAACCGTCTTTGAACCTACATCTATAAAGCTCTCGGACTCTTTTGTCAGAAGCCCATTAGTAATAGATTCTCCAACCCAAGTACCCTCGCCCGAAATCCTATTTCCGTTCAGAGCTTTAGAATATTGTGAGGTGTGGTTTCCTGTAGGTAAGTAAACTTCACCATTAGCTAAAGGTATCTCAGAAACACCTGCTGTATCTAACTGACTATTGTCATTTCTTAGATAAGGACTTGTATAGCTCCGAATACCGATAGTGTGTACGTTATCGAGAACCCTAGCCATCGCACCATGTGCAGGAGGGTAGAGGACAGTTGTAGAAATAGAAATGTTTCCTTGGCGAGTTGCGTCTAATGGAGGAATGTAAGAATAGTCCCCTGAAACATCACCTGCTTCCACTGCTGTGAACGCTATCATAGTGTCAGTGTCTCTTGAGTCGAGATACTGAGTTCTGATCTCAAAAGAGAGGTTGGTGTTATTAGGGTCGGTTAAAAAGTTCGTTGTCTCATTAGAGTCAACTCTTACGAGATAAATCCAGTTATCAAGAACGAGTTCATCGTTAGAGCTTGCTGTACCGTCAAACCAATCATTTCCACCGTCTCCAAATCCATACTTGAGAGTGTCAAGGAAAGGAGCATTAGCACCTGCTCCAATTACTCTGAACACACCATTGTTTGTTCTCATTTCTTCTGTAGGATTTCCGTAAAGAACTAAATATGCCTTAGAAGAGTAACCACTAAAATCAGTTTGGTTGTCAGTGATTAAATCACTCAGAGTAGTTGTTCCATGCACTACGGATTGACTCAATGATACTGTCATGTCTGTAGTAGTCTTGATAGCCCACACTCTTTTATAAAGAAGAGCAGAAGAGCTATCAGTGTAACCTGTGAAATAAGAAAGATTTCTTAGGTGTCCTACACCATTAGCAGTAATGTCAGGTACTACATTACTTAATGAGGTCATAACAGATTGACCTAGTACAATGAACGGCTTCTCAAAGTTAGAGATTTCTGTAGGACTTGCATATAGTCCTTGAGTTCCTGTTTCTCCCACAGCATTAGGTCTATTGTGAGACAGAAAGTTAAGTCTGATTGGGTTTGTTGCTCTCCCATTCATTTCCCTTGGGGCTACGAAACGAACAACATTTCGAGAGAGGTCTTCTTTTAGTCCTGCTCTCGCACCCGACACTCCGTCAGCTCCACCGATGGAGAACTTAATCCAACTTCCATTTCTGATAGAAAACGTAGTTGAACCATTGTTTTGGAAGAAGAAACCTGTGGGGTTAAACTTAGCTCCTATTGTCCAAGAGTCTGTAGTTCCTGCGTCAATGCTCGTACTAGAAAGACCATTTGAGTCAATAGAAACAGAAGGGTCGATTAAGAAAGACACATCGGTTTGCATCGTAGCAGAATCAGACCAAGTGGTACGAATACCGTTAGGTGCGTCTACGATGTTCACATAGTTATTCGCCTCACCAATACCACCCGTCATAATAGAGACTTCTTCTACTTTTAAGCCAACGCTGTTACTACCTGTCCCTGCTTGCTTATGAGCAGTCTTCAGATTATTAGTGATCAAGTCTCTCACTGCGTTGTCTAAAAGACGATTATAATCCCAATCACCTAAAGTAACCGCATGACGCATATCAAGCACGTCATCTTTAGTGATCTGATCTGCATATTTTCCATCAGGTCGTGAAATATAAACTTCAATCTTAGTACCTACCGCATGGGTCTTAGCCGTAGTACCTGCTCTCGCCCTACTTGCGACTACTATTTCTTTCGGGTTCGTAGTTACATCAATACTACTGATAGAAATGACTTCTCGATTAAGCCCCTCACCTAAAACTAAGAATCGATTCGCACCACTAACAAAACCTGTGTCCTCTAAAGGGGTTGAGAAAGACAGGCTAGAGTCTAGTGGGTTGAACGTCAAAGTCTGAGGGGTTGCCGTGTTGTATGCAAACTCCTCTGCAAGTATCGCCTGTTGTAGCCGACCTGAACTTGCTGTGGGTCTGCGAGAAATTGACCCGTGATGATTAGGAGCACCTGTACTGACAGCTTGGTAGCGACTAGAATTGCGCCTAAAGACTGCACATAGTGGGACTGCGTAGACATAGCCATCTACAGTTCCAAGGTCAGTCTGAGAATTTGTATCTCCATTTCCTGCTCTCCATAATCCGACATCTCCGTTGTCAGATTGGTTCATAAAAGGATAACCGAGAACAGGGCTATTTTGAGCACCTTGAGCTACAATATCTCCATCGCTTAGTGCTTCTATTTCGTGTATTAAATCGACACCTGCATTTTGAACTCTAAGTCTATATTGGACTTGAACTCGCTTGGTAGTCTCAAAACCAAGCGTTGGGTCTTTTAACTCATCGTCTAAGTCTAAAGTAGTCGCAGTAAAGTCTACATTTCCGTAAGGAAATATTTTGTTGGCTGATGGCTTATTAGTTGAGTCGTCTGCGTCTATAACAGCTCTCCAAACCTCAAGAAATATGATGTTTGTTTGTGAGTCTGAAGTAGGAGGCTCAGGCAGGTTGATAGCATTAGAAACACCATCATCTGTCTTAGTGCCGAGAACAGGAATAACCCACCCATTAACTAAAGCGATCAGTGGGTTATCTGCATTTCTATTGATCTCGAAATAGTTAGTAGATTGATCGTAAAAAACGAAGTCTTCTTCTGCTCTTGTAGGGTCGAGTAAAAAGCCACTGTGGGTTTGACTTCTAATCATTTCTGAAAGAGCTTCCCAACTGATCTGCCCCATAAAGTTAAGCTCACTGTCTAACGGAGGCTTACCTTCTTGCCAAATCAAGTTGGAAAAGTTTCTGTTCGCTATTTCTAAAACTCGGCTCACACCGTCTTTGAAGTTCTCAGCCATTTTAAATATTCTCCTTAAAACATAAGGGCATACGAGAGTATATAAAGATCATCACTACTATCGTTCACAAAAGCTAATCTGATCGAGTCAGTCCTTTGGTTGAAAGAGAAAGGTGTTAACCTAGTCATCTTCTCGTAAGTGTTTCCATTGTTCTCAGAGATATAAACAGAATAATCAGATTCAGAAGCCGATTGGTAAGTTATAGAGGGGGCTTGGTTATTACTCGTATACCCCGAAAGATCGACAGGGGTTTCATCATGCGCCACTGTCTTTTTAACTACCCTAAAGTAAGGGAAGAATGTCTCTCTACCTAGATTGTCGTCTGTAAGTGCCGTAATGTCTATTTCTGAGGTTATCGCAATACCTGACCTAGAATCACTATTTGGTCTAGGTAGCTTCACTACATTAGGTACATTACCCACTTGAAATCTTGAATATTTCTGACCTGTGCTTGTAGGGAACATTTCTGTCTTATCAAAACGAGTTGGGTCGTAGTCCAACAAAGGCTCGTAAATTAAGAAGTCGTAAGTAGGGTATGCTTCAAAGAACTTAGCTTTAATATCATTTATTAAATTAGTAAGATTGAAAGGGTCATACTTGCCGAGTTCAGCCCCTATTTCTATGCAATCAGGGAAGTCGAGAATATACTTACCATTCATGTGCATTTCGGGGTCGAGCTTCCGACTCGTTTGTATGGGTGTATTGTCTTTTCTCGACATAATAATCATCTTAATCTTCTCCCATTGTGTTCACATCTTGTGTCCATGCTGTACCGTCAGCAGTCTCAACTTCAAACGCACATTTCACAGATGAAATCCAAGCTCCGTTATTAGAAGACTGATGAGTTAGCTCACCTTGATCGCTTTTTTGAGGTCTTCTCGCCCAAGGCACAGTTACTTCTAAGAATACTCTCGCACCTGTCGGCAACATCGAACCACTCTGAGCAGGAATACCGTAGTGTTCTAAGATGTTATCAAGCCAATTTCCGACTTTGAAGCGTCTGTCTTTAGGGTCTGTGCCTGTACTTGTCTGTAAGGTACGACCATAACGACCTAAGTCCCAATATACATTAGGATTTAAGTACGAACCACCATTTGTACTTGTGTAAAGGTCTTTTGCCTCTACGTTGTTAGAGCTTGAAATCTTAGGCATAGTAATGCTAGTAGGGGGTGATTTGAAAGCGTCTCCTACAGGAGTCAAAGCTAAGGTAAAGCATTGAGAGCTTGTCTTTGCTTGTTGTCTCGTAGGCAGAATCCCCACATTATCAAGATAGGTGTCTTTAGGGTGTCCAAAAGCACCTGCTTCTATTTCAGATTGAGTGATCAAAGACGTGTAAGTACCTAAAGGATTATTAGTGTCAGCAGAACCGTTGAACTCAACCACTGCTTGATTATTCTGTGTAGGGTATCTTGTCCGAGTATATGTAAGACTTCGAGTTCCCGAAGCATGGGCAATCGTAATCCCTGTTGTAGCAGGTGCGTGTATCGCCATTTCCATATTTGTAAACTCAGGAGTAAATAGACTCAAATCTGAGTACAAACCTGAAGTGAAAGAAGAAGTTACGCCTCCTCCGACACGAGAGCTACGAGGCATAGTAGAAGCAAGTACATTTCCTGATCTCACATCATCAAAAGTCTGAATTTCTCCTGCTTGGTCTAAGTTAGCCTCGAAATCAGTTCCATATCTCCTGCCCGTTAATCCCTCTTCCCCTAACCCCATGATCGAATTAACTTCTATAGTTTCATTGAAATAGAAATTCTGACCTCCCCAAACAATGGGAGTGTGGGAGTTTACGTTAAGGTGTGCAAGGTATGGGGCTTCTGTATTTGCTCCGAAACCTCTGACCATCGAAGAAGTGCTACCCAACGACCCTAATCCATACTTACCGTCCCCGATTAACCAATCACTCTTAGCGTTGTTAGAAACAGTACGGCTTCTTGTAGGTCCAACAGTAACAAACCTTTCCATAACATTAGGCATAAGGTCGCCTGCTTCTCGATTAACGTACAATGGGACAACGACAGTACCTCCCATGAATTTCTTAGAGTTCGAGGTTATAGCCGTAAACTCTGCTCCCATGAATGACCCCCTGATAGCACGATCAGAGTTGGAAGAGTGGTTGTATGTTCCTGTAGGAAGCCTACCTCCCATGAATGAACCACTAGACCCACCTGCCGCTGAGTGTTGCTTTAAAGACATGAACTCCGAGAGGTCTTCTCCTCCATAAGTGTCTTCTGCATAGAGTTCAGAGTCGCCCATATAGAAATGATCTTCATGTCGAGAAACAGAACCTGGCAGCTCAACAACCAAGTTAAAGGTGATTGAAGAGTTGCTCTTTCTTAACTGATTGTAAGGTACATTACTCTCAGCCCCCATGCCCCAACGACTCTTTCTAATCCCACCTGTCTCAAGAGCAGAAATAGCATTAGTCTCATCGCCTTCATGTGAAAACTCATAAGCTCCCTCAGAAAAAGGTGATCCGGGTATGTCAGACATATCTCCATCAACACCAAAGTTTACCCAAATACGATTAAGTCTTGCACCTCTCGGTGTTCTTCCGATGTACGGGCTATTCAACCCTGAACCTTGAGAAACAGACTGAGTGAATGCTTCGGTAAGATCAATCTTCAAGGTTGGTGGAGGTGTGCTCTCATTAACAAAAGCACTCTTAAATCCATGATATATAGGAGTCTGTATTTGCCACCACTCGCCCGCAGGTGTCCAAGTATAGATCGCTTGGCGAACTCCCGAACTTTGCTTGTGGCGAGCATATTTGTCTGTACCGACTGAGTAAGTCTCAGAGTTGCCTCCCTCAATAGCAGGGTGATCGTCTATCTGATGGTATTTCGCACCCTCTAGGTGTGCGGTATTTACTCCACCCCAATTAACTGCATCAGGTTTTCTATTTTTTACCCTTCTTTTTATAGGCTCGGTGCTTGAACCCCCTACCATATCTTGAGAATTTATGGAATGCTCCAATAGGTCTAGGTGAATAAAGTCAGAATTAATGTTATATCGCTCATTTCCTGTTCTTGGATTGACTTTATTATTGTTAAAGTTAGTCGTATCAGAGGGCGAGAAAGGATTTATGTCTCTAAATCTATGCGTTTGAGAA
>MDSY01100736.1_pt1 | contig 12411 bp, 10 predicted proteins | sample 811131 | NCBI WGS metagenome assembly MDSY01 (sample SAMN05326643, study PRJNA326480) | marine metagenome | isolation source: seawater | place: Atlantic Ocean: South West | collected 2010
ACTAGAACAAGGACGTATAGTGTAGTTGGATATCACTTTGGCCTTCTAAGCCGAAAACCCGGGTTCGAATCCTGGTACGTCCGCCACCAACTTTGAGTCTGTACCCCTTGGATGGGGGGAGAGGCATTACTGATATACATCAAAACTTCGTAGAAGTGTGAAATCAAAACAACATCATTGAAGTTAAACTAAACCTTAAATTATGGTTGTCTAACTAAAACATACTTGATTTTTTTACCAATTTGCTGTTTGCGAACAGCGTATCCCAATTCATTGCCAACAGTTTCGATATGGTTCATTCTTTCTTCAATCAAGTTCTGTTTTGCATTAGCAATAGCCTTTTTTTGAATCTCAACAAAGGTTCTCAGGGCATTTGTGTGTTCCACAGCAATATTCGAACGCCCATCTTCAATTCTCTTTATCGTACCTTCCAATTCCTCTGAAATTTCTTTTTCATAGGTAAGGTATGCTTGATTTAATTGAGCGGAAAAAGTCGCCAGGTCCCCACCAGAATTGGATCCAATTCGATAAGAGCCGTTATTCCATGAGAGTTTGAAGCCATTTGAAAGGGTAATCTCCGGCTTTCCTGACTTTAGTATTTCCTCGATTGTTGTCGCTAGATTCTTGAGAATTTGAATTTCCGCATGAGTGTCTAGATTTTGTGCTAGAGATTGTCTTATTTCATTCCATTCTTTTACAATTAGCAGGGGTTTAGTCCAAGAGACATTCAGTTCCTGAAGGGCCAAATGAATCGCTCTTAGGTCTGTTACAGGTCTTGTGGCTTCAACCCAATTCCAGTTATTGATTCGTCCTCGAGCGCAGGGCATTCAACCACCTCTGGTAGTATTTACCGTCGACTTTGCCGCCGTTCCCGAAGCAATACCCGCAGCAGGCTCATGAAATTCTGTACGCAATACTACGTTGTTGACATCAGCCAACTCACCTAAAATTCGATTTAGTTCCTCTTCTGTAACTTCGCCGTTGATCCCCGTTGCAGAGGATGTCATGGTTCCATCCTCATTGAGGACGATCTCAATTGTTTCTTCATTGCACATGAATCGTTTACAGAAATGAGATATTTGGTCTTTTTGGTTGTGTTCACAGATTCGGGAATTAAAAGGGTGGGCTCGCTGCTCCATACCCAATAGCACTCCGCGTGCCTAGGTACGCCTCACAGAGCAGTTGTGAGGACGGGCCCGTTGTTTTATGTCATGCTGTTACCAATTAGGCCTCATCATTTTCATAGCCCCGAAGGGCAGGTATTCCTTGTAGGTGAATTACTCAAATGTTCATGAAACGCTTTGATTCTCAATCCATTGTCTGATTTCCGAATCGGGATATCCATACAATTCGACAGATCCATCTTCGTTAACAACGATTTCAACTTCATTTTGCTCGACGAGTTCAGAGAGGGAATATCTCCCGGTTGGACAATGCAACACTTGGTTAGTAGAGCCTCTCCAGCGCAAATTTACATTTCGCTGTGATTCAATGTATCGACCTGTCACCACAATGTCACTCGAATCGAAACATGCTTGCATGGTTTCATCAAATTCATTGATTTCATATCCGGTGTACATGAACACTGTCAGCCCCGCTGCTTTGACAGATTGAATCAGTTCCAGTGTAGCATTTGCTTGTTGCAAGGGCTCTCCTCCAAGAATGGTGATTCCTTCTATCCCCTTCACTCGCCGAATTTCTTCGAGCAAATCAGTAATGGTGACTGGAGTACCTCCCTTAGGCCAAAACTGCTTATTCCAGCATCCTTCACAAGCTAGAGTGCAACCTTGTGTCCATATGACATATCTAAGGCCTGGACCGTAAATTGCACTGTGCTCCGAACGATGACCGATCCACATAACGGTTGACATAGCCTCAAACATCAAATTCACGTGCCCATTCGTTGTTTTTTGTGAGAGAGGGGCCATCCCCTCTTGCCCCTTGTGAAGGCGAAATTGGTGATGAAGCCTCTTCCGATTCGATGGGCTGAATGATTATACCATACATCATGGCTACGGTCTCAACAGGGTTGCCTGCCACGATTGCGTTTGTTGCGTCGGGATGATTCCGAAAATCACTGTTCAATAATTCTCTAGCTGTTTCAATTTTCATTTCCGAGTTGATAATCGCCAAAATTAATGAATTGTGTTCGTGATGTGAATGTAGCCATTGTGCTGTTTGAAAATCAAGACTCAATGACTGTTCGTTATTATTTTTCACCGGCGTCTTCGAATGTAAAAACGCGGCTAAAACTTCTGAGGAAACTTCATTCCGATGCCAGCCATTGCGGAATATTTCTGCGGCTTCCTGTTGAGAAATAAGATCGTCTGCCATCGCCTCAGCCAAAAACCTCGGCATATCTGGGCCAATGTTCATGAAACGAGTGATGGAGTTTTCACGATTTAGGACATCAAGCCGTTTGATTTCTGATTCAATATCTTGTGCGAAAGGAGTTTGACGGAAATTTTTTATTTTTTGGAAATACAAGCCCCAAGGGGCGTTTTTGGGGAGCATGGCACCGCTGTATGGTCGTGTACGTGTCCTTGAAACAGCACGGGCATCACGGGCATCAATTCTGTCCTGTTCAAAGAGTTGCCTATTTTGAATTTCTATTTTATTGATAATCTTCACGATGGAATGAAATTTTTCATCTAGGGATGCTGTTTCTTGACAAATTGAAACTAATTCTTCCTCTAAAGCCTTGTGCGATGTGTACAACTCATGGAGTGATTCGATCGAATCTTCTGAAAAAAATACTTGAGAACTATGCTTAGATTGTTGCCAAGTAGGCCCTAAGTATGCTTCTCTTGCAGGGTTTGAGGTCATTTCTTTCAAGACCTCATCATTAAATGGTTTAAATTGAAATCGTGGGTCGTTCCATCTGGAATTACTGAAATTTGGAGAATGTTCGAGAAGTATGGTATGGCATTGTCTAAAAGTAGTCTCAACCATTTGGTGTATTTTAGCATTCCAAGCATCATGGACCAATGCATGATGATCTTGTTGCTTTCGGTATCTCTGGTTTCTTTGACCGAAATGTCGTTCAATTACGATTTGACGTTGTTCACACTCGCGACAATTACAGTTTGCTTGGTGTAAATCCATCTCAAATCACCTACCTACGGACCGCTTGATAGACAATTTTCTTGCCTACCATTCGTTTTCGAATTTCAAACCCTCGTGCTGCGAGTTTCTCCTCGATTTCCTTTGTGACTTCGACAACTCGTTCTTTATTCGCCGATTGAATGGCGTTTTGCTGGCCCTCGATGACGGATCGAAGCGACTGGACTTGTTCAGCCGAAAGGATGTCTTTTTGATGTTCAAGCGTTTGGATTGTCTTGTTCAATTCATTCTCAATGAGTTTCATGTTCTTGTCATACAGCTTTGATATTGACAGAACTGTCTGTTGCAACCCCGATTGTGTTCCTGCTGGAGTGCTCAATGAATACCGTCCTCGGTTGATTGTGAACCTCATGGTTCTTCCTTCAACCTTGACAGTTATCGTCGAAGGCATAGCCGAAGTAGTGAGGGACTTCAATAGTCTCGCATATTCATTGTTGGCGATGATGGTGTTCTGTGTCCCTTCCGCTTCCGAAGTTACCGCTTTTGCTCGTCGTATCTCATGAATAATCTCGGGGGCATTCCATGTGCCGCCCGCTTCTCTGATTGCCATGTCCAAACAAAGGACATTGGTGATTGGCAGATGGACTTGAACATAGACGGTGCTCACGAAGACCCACTCCCTGTGGATTGTTGGGTTTTTGATTGAGTGGTGTTTTTCCGGGTTGAAGGGGGCTCATGATACTCAGAGGTTTTTGTGGCTTTGGCCAAGTCATCGACGAGTTCTCCTAGGATCTCCTCAAGCTCTTCCATGCAAGCTTCACCCTTTATGTCGTGAGTTTCAAACTCAATTCGACCGTCGTCGTGCACAATAATACGTATATTTTCTTCTGCCATAGCGTCACTCCCTACAATTCAAAATTTAATTCTTTGCTGAAACAAGTTCAGCGTTGATCTCTTTGGCGAGTTTCTCTGCCTCTTCAAAATCATCCCACGATTTGATGGCGAGGTACTGTGCCTTGTCAAGCGAATAAAGTCGACCAACCGATGGCCGATCTGATGTTGGAAGCGAAGGATGCTCAACTTTCGTTGTCTTGTTCTTTCTTTCAATATCAGCGTCTTCTGAGTTTTCAAGATCGCCTAACAACTTGAATGCATCCTTCATTGCTTCGCTCCATGTTCGCAAAACTGCGGCATAGCGAATTTCATCAATATTTTCCTGTTGTGCTTTTCCCAGTTTTTTCGCAGCCTTCTTGCCCTTTGAACCATGAGTTTCTAATCTTTTTATGATATAATCAGTGTTTTTTGTTGCTTTAGAAACAAACGAATCAAATTGGCGTTCAACGAGAGATAATCCAGCCTTCTTCGGCGCATTAGGGGGCGAGTTGGTCCATGACCAATTCACAGATTTAGTCAATGGTGCTATTTGAGGCCGCTTAGAAACATGGGGTTCAAAATTCTCAATCCGTTCTTTCGTCCATGGTGTCACGGTTTGAATTCCCAAGTCAATCGACTCGTTTTCAACGACTGTTGCCGCTGTAGCACCATCTCTAAGGCGGACATTCATCGTCTCATCGAGTTCAGAAAGTGAGATGTTTCTTTTCAGAGACCATTCGGGACTTTTTGCTATTCCATCAATGCGAGATGCCAAGGCTTTGCTTTGATTTTTATCAAGCCGTAACGCAACTTGGTGAGTGGATTGAAGTTTGGCATCCGGAATCCAGTCGAACAACCAACCCGATGCCTTTGTTGAGCAAACAAGTGCTGCCATTGATTGAGCATATTTGTGGACTGTAACGCTCCCAGTTTCTATCTCTCCGGGCTCGGCTAAGATGGTCCTGGTTGATTTCTTTTGTATTTTAATATCAAACAGTTCTTTTAAATCATAGGCAGTGAATCCAATGCTCATGTAATTTTCAACTTCATTGAATCCATCTAACAACCTGCTTGAGCCTTTTGATAGGGACACAGATACGTGGTCATTTTCAGGTAGTGGTATCAATTTCGCTGACATCTTTTCGATGTCCTGAGGTGATTTCAAGTGTGCAGACACTCGAGTTTCTTTCCGAGCGCCATGTGTCGTCCAAAACAGCCACGAAGCGTAATGTGCTTGCATCTTTGTCTGTTCAGAATTCAGTTCGAGGCCCCATGCTATATCTGGCACTCTCAGGGCGCGATCGAGTGGAGTGCTCTGTTGCATCAAGAGACCCTGTGCATTTGGCTTTTGTCCATCGACGAGAATCAGACTAGGAAGGGGGTGGGATGACTGCCTGCAAAGCATGACGTCAGCCATTTGTTTGTCACCATTACGCATCCATGCATCAAACCCGTCTGCATCCAGCAGGACGTAAATTCTGACTCCAGAACGAGATGCCTGCAAAAGTTCGTCTTTCAACACATCGTCAATCCGTGGAGTTGTGATCATAATTGTTTCCTTGGCAGTTTGAAACATATCCGCTATTCTATCAAGTATTCCATTTTCGCCAGAGTTAAAAAACGGCTTATTGGACGTCGATACGGGTTTGTTGGTTTCTTCTTGGATCCATATCGTGACTTTTTGATTTCCACGAACCTCCGTCAAATTCCTCTTGACATTCTGAATTTTAGTCATTGCATCACCTCTGCGCCAATTGCCTGAGACAAGTCCTCAGGTGCATGGAAAAACCACTTTGCACCATCAGGTGCTTCATGTGAATTAATAAGCGATTGTCTCATTTCAATATCAAACCCTAATGAAAATTCTTCCAAAGCAGATTTCTTAGAAAGCGTTTGAATCAGTGTTGTCACTTGTTGCTCAGTTCGATGGATAGCATCGTTTTGGGTCCAATACAATGTACTTGCCCATTCCCGTGCAGTTTCAGGAGTGCGTGCTCGTAATTGTATTCCTTCGAGAGCACCTCGCTCCCAGTATCCAATTGGTTGTTGTTCAACAGATCCAAATACCAAATCTTTCTTCATATCCAGAATCGCCAGTTCATCGTTAAGAGAAGATATGTCGGTTCGGATACAATTGCTTTTCTCATCCCACGCCTGTGAACCTTCAAGGTGATTAGAAAGGACATCCGAAACAAGGCCTTGCATCTGATTTTTTGCCGGAGGTCGGGCAACTTCGAATGCGCCTTGTGTAGAGACCGCCCCTTTTCTCATGCCTTTCAAAGGCCCGCTGAAGGAAAACTCTGGGGTTTTGTCCTCAAGACCCCAAGAACAAGAAATTCGGCCCTGTGTTGAGAGTTCCGGATGCTCTTGAACAGCAGGGTCCCGTTTCATCCATCTGACCCACCAACTTGGAGGCCTAAACCTGCATCTGTTGGTTGAATCTAAAATCGATTCATGAACAGCACCTTCCTTTCGGAGATTTTGGACTAAACCGTCCCGATGAGTTTCGCCGATTGAATTTGAGCTGATCTCGATGTCAGACCACGCTTCAATGTGGATTATTTTCAACCCAATCGGTTGTTGGGCTTCAATCACCCAAAGGCGATGGGGGCCGTCTTCGTGGTCCAAAACCATCCCATCGTTTGAACAACGTTTTCCTTTTTCGGTGAGTTGGCCATCTTGCCAAAGACTGTGCGCCCCTTCACCTTCCTCTAGAATTCGCTGCCAAGTGTTCGATTTCATGCCTAACATTTCTCTGATGGCCTCTCCCTCGCGCCCTGAAACTTTCCCCCTGTGTTCATCTAAGGCAATCTTTGCGATCAATCGAAGATCGTTACGAACTGTTGTTCTGAGAATTGGCATTGAGACATCCAGAACATGGATGTTGCAATCGGTTGTGAGTTTGAGTTTCATGCTTTCTTCCTCCAATAATTGTTTGATGTACCTAATGACATATCTTTTGCGAGTCTCTTGAGCATTGGATCGTATGCTTTTGTGTAATTCGCTTTTTTGCCTACGACAAACATGGCCTCTCTTGCTCGAGTAAGGCCAACGTTTGCTCTGTTAGGGCTATCCATATTGCCTTGCCGTTGGACATTTCGCAAACTGAATACAACTACATCGGCCTCCTGCCCTTGGAATTTGTCAACTGTAGAACAGAAAATCACTACTTTTCTGCCGTTCTTGAAAAGAACATTGGCCCGAGTGCCACGGAGCCCAGAATTCCATTTTTTCAAGACTCGATTGGCCGCCTCCCTCAAAAGTCGACTTTGGTTCACGTATGGTGTGAGCAACACGAGTGAGGAATTGTTGAATTCACTGGCTTCTGATGAATCAAACCAATCTAAAAACGAGGATAGAATGTTCATAGCCTCACGAACCTCGGCGGCATTTCCCTTTCTGTCTTGGTGACCATCTTTCACGTCGATCCAAAACCGGCGTTCCTGCTGTTGAAGGGGGCTTTGATCGGTCAAGAAAGTAAAATTCACACGCGAATTAAGGGTTGAATCCGCATCCTGCAACCGTTCGCCACCTTCACTGGCCTGATAGAATTCAGTTCGTGGGAATTTGGAAATGCTCCAGTGCATGCGATGTTGGTGTCTGATTGATTCAAAGCGTGTGTGTTTTGCTTCCGCTGGAAATCCACTGCTCAATGTCGTCAAACGCCGGGGCGCGAGTTGTTCTGGTGCTGCGCCTCTTCCTTCTAGACTCATGAAACCATATTGCAATGATTCGAGAATCGATGGTAAGGAAAAGCAACGGATTTTCTCAACCTCTATGGCCCATTCCTCGGCATTGCTGGAACATGGTAGGAGGGATTTTGTTTCGTTCAGATACTTCGCCCTCAATTCAATATTTTCAGAAGTTTGCATCTCATACACCCTTTGAATTCGCCATGCAACTTGCTTTCCCCATGTTGTTGATTCAGGTCCAAGTCCTCTACGGTTTGAAAACGGGTCTCTCCGCCTCTCTTCGCCTTCAAATCGATGTTGTAAGCGTAATTTCTCTAAACTTAATCGATATTTCAAGCGCTCTGGTAAATGCTTTGAGATACTTTTCATGGTTTCTTTGTCCATCATATCCCTCGGTAAATGACGGCTTGAAAGGAGAAGATTGCCAAACTTTGCTGCCAAACTTTCGCTAATAACGACGATTTGACATTCCATCATCGCTAAACGTATTCGGCCAATGGCTCGCCAGTCTTTTTCACTTAACTTTTGAGTGTTAAAGGATTTCACGGTTTCGTCATTGATATTTTCGACACTTGGTGCAATGAAACCGATTGTGGTTTCCGATAAGAGATGATCAAAATACGATTTATCGTTGCGTTCCATTCGTGCAGTCCATTCCTGCTGCATGGCCGAAACAACAGGTGCTTTCTCGACGAGTAACCTTGGTACTCGCCTCAGAGTGTAATCGTCGTATGTGTTCTTAATGTTCAAACAGGCTTTCCTCAAGGCTTCAGCATTGACCTCATCTTTTGATTCGAGTAGGTCCAACATTCCTGAAATATCTTCTTGATTGGTAAACGGCGGAAGTTGAGCAACATCGCCTACAAGGACCCATTTTTTGCAAAAAATAGCAGGGACTAAGAACTCGGTGAAGGTAGTTTTCGAGGCTTCATCGATAATTAGTACATCAAAGAGCGCCTTCGGAGGAGCATGATTCTCACTGTCGGTCAAGACCTTCTTGATGTGGGGATGTTGAACAACAGTCCCCATGGTAGCGCAAACTAGATTCGATCTTCGGAAGACGATGTCTGAGAGTTGGTCGTTGGTTAGATCATTCGCAGCTTTCCCAAGTTTTTCTCTTAATTCGTCTACTTGTTCAGGCTCAGTCCATTCATGAATATCTGAATCATACACAAGAGCATCCCGATCATCTGGGTTTTCACGCCAGCGTTTTGAGTTCACAAGTCGCAGAGGTTGGACTAAATCATTCCTCGCAAAACGAGAAAGTACATTGTCAATCGATGCTTGGGTGTTGCCGCATAAAAGAATCTTAGGGCTTCCATTGGAGTCGGACAATAATTGCAAAATCAATTCGCCAATAGTCTCGGTTTTTCCTGAGCCAGGAGGTCCCTCGAGCAATGAGAAATCGGGACTTGATAGGGCTTTCAAAATGAAACTTTGTTGTTCTTTTGAACCCTCGGCCCCACTTGCCACACGTGTCTTCCAACTCGTTATTGCGTCCCTCCTTTTGTCAAATTTAGGCCATGGTTTGATGTATTCGAGTTCCAATGATGTGGTAAGATCCATGAGTGGAATGTGATGAACTAATGGAGCACCTTGGAGTCGTTCAATAGCGGTTTTTTGATTAAGAAGATCGCCCACGTACGTTGGCAATTGTAAATTACGCCCGTTGGGGTCCTTGTTTAGGCGAAGGATGCGGAGTTCCCTATTGCGCTCATAAATTTGAAACTTGGTTTTCCTATCATCAACGAGTTCCCGTATATCACCGCTCTCAAAGAGTGCGTCCAGAGGATCATACACTGCGTCACCTTCAACGTCAGAGGTAAGTTTCACCCAAAATCCGTCCGTTTCTTGCACCTTCCATACAACAGGAATCCCTTCCGACGTAGTTAGCCTGCTGCTTTTTGGAAGGAATTTAAGTGTAATTTCACGATTTCCACTCCAATTTTCTACAAGGATTTGTCCATTATCTATAATTTCAGTCCCAGTTCTAGGTTTCCATGCTTTAATCGCAACTGCGCCAATTCTTTTCTCGGAATCTGCATCGATCTCACTTCGATGTATGGGGACCACCAAGTTGGTAATTTTTCCATTGGATACAGAGTTTGTTTGGAGGATTTGGACGTTTTCCCCTCCGATAACAAGGGCTTTGGGTGTGTTATAAGCCGATTCTGCGTGAACAATCACCGGTCGTCCTTTAATCATCAGGTTATGGTTGCCAACAAGATCTCCTTGCACGTCGATTTCGACATCGAACGTACCGTTATCATTGTCCAACGTTCTTGTACTTACGATCTTGATGTATTCTTCATTCTTCTCGTCATAGATTGTGTGGTTTTCGACGTCCAAATCTTCGGGCCAGTTTCGAATAACTTGGCGCGTTGCCCCGTCTGTCGGAATTGAAATAATCGTTCCATGGGAGATTATTTCAGCGCGAATGGGGGTTATTTGTGGTTTTTCAGTCCGGAACGTCATCAGTTTTTTCCGCTCGAATCTCGCACTTAATTGTCCCAAAAGGTGTTTCCGAAATGGGTCAAGACCATATCGATATGCAGCTTCCATTCCCTTCCAACTGTCTTCTTTCTTGCCACCAGCAATGTGGCCGAAGTGCAATTTTTTCCAAAGGCTGCTCAAAGCCCACTTCGCCTCTTTTTGAGAATTATGCGATTTTGAATCGGATGGTACCATTCTGCACTTACTCCTCGTCGAAAATGTTTCTTCGTTCGCTCTTTAGTCGTGGAACCGGTTTTTCGTCTTCAGTTGGGCCTACGCTTTCAGTGTTTTCTGAAGAAGCAAGGCGGGCCCGTGCAGATGCCCATTCACGCATCTTTGTGATGGACTCACGCATTGTTTTAGCCAAAGGATATGTTTCGTTTATCGCATTTTCAACATCCTGTTGATTCAGATTCCGTCCACTGTGGAATGCTGTGAACATGCCATCTTTCACAGTTTGTTCAATTTCAGCACCGCTGAATAACGCAGAAATTTTCGCTAAACGACTTAAATCGAATTCGGGGAGATTATCCTTATTGTGCGTGGACAAATGAATCTTGAAGATATCTCTACGTATCTCCTCGCTTGGTAAATCACAAAAGAAGATTTCATCAAAGCGTCCCTTGCGAAGCATTTCAGGGGGAAGTTGCTCAATGTTATTTGAAGTGGCAAGGACGAAAACGGGAGCGGTCTTTTCTTGCATCCACGTGAGGAAGGTTCCAAACACTCGAGATGAAACCCCCCCGTCCGTTTGGCCAGAACTTTGAGATCCTGATAGCCCCTTTTCAATTTCATCAATCCATAATATGCACGGAGACACGGCTTCGGCAACACGTAACGCCTCGCGGATGTTTCGCTCGCTCTCACCCACGATGCCGCCAAACACTTTACCCAAGTCAAATCGTATAAGTGGGAAGCGCCACAGAGATGCTGCGGCTTTAGCAGTCAAACTTTTTCCGCACCCTGGTATCCCAAGTAGCATAACACCTTTAGGTGGCTCAATTCCAAAAATCGCAGCCTCCTCAGAGAAAGCCCCACCGCGCTGGTTAAACCACGTCTTCAATTGGTCGAGCCCTCCAACATTTGCCATGGATTCTGAAGGTTGGAAGAATTCAAGAATACCACTCTTCTTGATGATTTGTTCTTTTTCTGCATTGATTATATCAATCTCACTTTCGGTCAATTGTCCATTTTGAGCTGCTGCTTTGGCAAAAGCGAGTTCAGCTTCCATTGCCGTCAAGCCAGTGGCTGCCTCAAGCAACCGCTTCGTTGGCTTTATTTTTTCATCAGACAGATTGAATCGGTCACGGGCAACCGAAATTAAAATTAATTCCAGCGTTTTGAGGTTAGGTAAGGGCAAATCAAGAATTGGCATTTCTTTTTCTAATTCTTGCTTCAACACCTGTGTTGTGGTCCCTAAAACGATCATTCTTTCTTTGAGATCTGAACGATTGTTCATTCGAGCCGCCTTTCTTAACCACAGGGTTAGGTCGTCCATCTCATTGTGGTACCGCTCTTCGAAGAGCGCGTGGGCATCTTCCATATGCAGCACCGAAGGTTGGAGGAAGCCTTCGTCATCTTCGCCTTGAGTAAGATACCATTTGAGCGTTGCTCGGCCCGGCTTCATTGCTCCATTGACTAAATCTTCACTGAGGTTTTGGCCCTTCCTCCATTCGCCTTCTTCGAAATCCCATTCCATTAATTGGTCAGCATGAGTCCATTTTAGGTAACGCCGAGGTTGCTCCTGTGCTCGGATTGCCTGCTTAATTCGAGACTCTACTCTTTCCCATTCGTGCGATACTACCTGGACAATTGGTGCTTGGGCTTTCATCAAATTCGTCAATTCTTCTCTGAACTTTTCATTAGCTCCTTTGGGTTTCACAGTATTTTTTACAGGGGACATAACTTCTCTAATCTTCAATTGCAAATAAATGTATTTCATATTCACAACCATACTTGGCAGCAAGGCTAAACTGCAATTGACTTTTCCCGGCTTGGGGTCAAAATTCTGGCATTAGTCGTCATGTAAGGAATTGTTATTCGGTTAATCCTCGGCCAATGTTCGGTTGAAATTCGGTCGAAAAGGCGGCAAGGAGGCTGGTTGCCTTACTGATAAGTCCTGACTCTAGCAAGGCATGAGTAGATCGGATGGTCGCTTCGAGTCGAGCCACTTGGGTTTGGGGAGCGGAGACTGGTACGTCCGCCACCCACCCTTCCGGGCAAGCGATCAGGCTAAGCAAGTGCTGTGGCTCAGTCGCAGCAACTCTTTTCGAGGCTGTCTTGAGCGCAG
>MDSY01061739.1_pt1 | contig 12409 bp, 5 predicted proteins | sample 811131 | NCBI WGS metagenome assembly MDSY01 (sample SAMN05326643, study PRJNA326480) | marine metagenome | isolation source: seawater | place: Atlantic Ocean: South West | collected 2010
GGTGGTATAACTCTGTCCACATTGAAAAATTTGATTGGGAGAGGCGACTACATTGCTGGAGCCCACTTCAAGCATCACCACGGCGAGAAAGATGATTGCCATTGTGGCAGGGGCCGGGATGCAGAAGGAATTCTTCTCGCCGAGCAACGAAAAGCCGCTCTTTTGAATCGCACCAACGGCACTCCAGTCTTGCAAGATCACGGGGGGGTATACGAATTAAGATTTCATGTTCAAAGCGGGCTCGAGGAGTTGGCTGCGGGAATCCATCAGGTGGAACACATCCAAAGGCCTCCAGCATTGCACGCTCTAGATTTAGAAGACGTCACATCGATATGGCTGCAAAGTCGCGATGCAGGGGCCCTCCCCGGAAACTGCGCAGGATTCTTGAGTTTTGAGGATTCAGAAAGTAAAACAAATTTGTTCATACCGGATGTAGGTAAAATCGTACTCATCATTCCAGAGGCGAAAAGAGAAGAATATCTTGCCCACCTGAGCGCACTCAAAAAGGAAATACGTGATGGAGTAAAAATGACTCTTGGTAGGGCCAATAGCTTGCAGCAACTCACTGAATATCGACAGGGTACAATTGAATGGAATGATTCCGAATCGCAATACCAAGTGAAAGAATTTCTACGAAAGATCACTGGCATTGAGAGTCACTTGTTAAGATCAACGAGGCCTCTAATGGTGGAAGTGCATGATAGAGCCTACGAACCCGTGACTCCTGTGAGCCAGTATCGTTTGTCGGAATTCGCCTTCGATGCGGGCGAGGAATTCTATGTTAAAATCCGCAGAATGCGAAACGCGCCACTCGATGGATTCCGCCTCCTTCTTGGCCCAGGCATAGATTCTTCGGCCCTCGTTTTGAGAGGCCTTGAAGCCTCAAACCTAGGTGTCGATGAAGCATCAGGTGGAACCCTATGGAAGATTTTTGTCCGGGGGGCGAATCTCCAAAATGGGCTATGGGCCGCACTGCAAGTGCATTCCCATCATGAAGGCGCATGGGTGGAAGTTTTTGATCATGGCTCCACTGTCGAACAGAGTGGAACCAGATTACAGATTGTTACAAAGGAGTCGATTTAATGGCCCAAAAGCAAATTTACCGAACTGGCGACCGTTTGGGCTTCCTCCCATGGGGGACGCCTGGGCGCCGCCTTGGTGCGGCGAGGTGGACGGATCTGGTTTCCGAAACCGGAAGAGCCCCCCCGGCCCAAATCACACTTGCAAGCACGGGCACACACCGACTTCCAGAGATTCCGACCTTGTTCCGCCATAATACAACACACATGCTCCCCAAATCTACCATTGGAGCTTACTTCACGATCCCGCAACAAATTACATGGCATATTGATCCAAAAGATTCCGAATCACGTCTGTCGGCCGGCCAACTTTCAGTGAGTGGAGCAGAAGACAGCCATTTTGTCTTGTCAGCAGAGGTATCTGGAAGAGTCATAGAATCCTATGAATGCCAAATTGAAGAGAGAGAAAGAGTTCCTTTGGGCCCGATCACCGCCAGGGTAAGGCCAATCCCGGAGCAAGAAGGGATGTGTGAATTCCTTTGCAACCACAAACATAGGTTTCCCCGCTTTTATGAGTCCGATTCGCAGAATATGGAATTACGGGTTGGTAATGACATCCATCGTCCAACTTCACACAACATAACCAGAGTAGGGGATTATACATTGTCTTTCGGTTCTTTGTTCAACCTCCACTTGAGCAAACTCCTCCAGAACGGAATTGATACTGCGAAAGCCTATTGGTATAATGACTCCCAAGTGTTCACGGCCGATGTAGTGTTTGATTACTCAGATCTGCAACTGGAATCCATTTCACCAGTGGGGCATTTCGTCCCCGATGAGGTCGAACTCACGGAGTTGTATTCCGGTGACAAGACAGAGGAACTCTCGTCGCTCGAATTATCGCTCGGCGTGACAACACTTCACGGCTGGCCCGTGTCATTCACGATCACAACGCCGACCGGTTTGGCGAAAATTCAGGAAAAAGAAAATCCATTAACAATCCCGATCAAACGGAAGATAATTCAACGGTGGTTCGATTCACCATCTGAAAATGAACGACATCGCTCGATTACCTTGACGCCCAGCATCGCAGGTCTAGATCTGCGGAGTTTAACCTCCACTGCACAATTACACCTAGATGTCCCTAAGGCTCCTTGCCTTGGATACCGAGGGGATAGGGCCGAAGAATGGATTAAATTCTTACTTCGACCCCAAGAAGAATACCATACAATACAACAACAGCATAAGATTGGTGAGCTATTCTCCGACCGAGATTTGAGGGGTGAAATATCGCCTGAGAAACTCTCTACGATGAATAGAAACAACATATACAGATCCATTTCCAAGCCCACAGTCGAACCGCCCGTTGCCAATTGTGAACGGGTCACTGAACTCCTCTCCCATGCCTTCCCATGCCTTGAAAATAGAGTTCGGGTTGATTTCCAAAAGGGAAAGTCTCTAGCCGAAATGTATGGGGGCAGTGAAGTAATTGATGTCGACTCTACTGATCTACAAATCCTATACTCAAGGCAAAAGTTCAAACTTGAGTCCAATGGTTCACCAATTTCTGGTGGTGGGCCTCATAACGGCATGAGCTTTGTTCAACAGGGCGAATCGCTAGCGATGCTCCAAAGCAGCGGCACGGCTTACACCCCGCAAAGGGGGGACGCAGGTTTCGATTTTGACCGATTGCCTGAGGCATTTGCATACAGAACTAGCAATAATACATTCACAGCACCACAAACGCCGGGGGTGTACTATCTCTATGTTCCTTCAAAAGGAGATCATTATCTCATGGAAATTGAAGTGCACGGTTTCACTGATGAGGTGATTGAATGAGCGTGACCTTTCGTCTCCTCCACAGCCCATCAGATGAATATCACTTCAATGCCCTAGGTATTGATTCGGCAACAGATTTCGTTCTTCAAACGAACGATGCCCTCATCGAAACGGTTGAGCAACCATTTGCTAAGGATTCGGTTGCGACCGTTTTTCACGTCCATGAAGTCATGCGTATTCTTCTTTCACAACTCAATTTAACCGACCGTGAGGGGAGTATGATGGCCCACTCAACTAAAATTAGTTCTCAGTTTGAGAGACTCTCCTATCATGCTGCTTCGGTTTGGAGCGATTGGGGGTCGGCCGTGGACAAAGCCGGAGGGGCAATTCGCACAATTCTTCAGCGCATGTTTGGGGTGAGGATTCGGCAAAACGGATGGTGGATTCCCCATCTCGAATCCAAATACATTGAGGCCGACATCGATTGGTCCATTATCGACGATGTTGTGACAACAACACACCTGTTGAAATCGGCCTCCTCCGGCGATTTATGGATGTCGATGGACACGGGATTACGTCTCTTGCGCAATTCGGCAAAACCATCCGGCTGTTCGGAATCGCTGGAGCATTTCTTTGGAAGAAACCATCGGTTTGAATCCGCTTCGGCTTGGTTGCAATGGTCGATGGACAATGGTACGCGGCAACAGTTACCCTCCGATCAAGGAACGACTTTCTATTACAAGGGCGTGATAAACAACGACGTCCCAAGGTACTACGCGGGCCAGGTTCGCAAGAACGGCCCATTCGGTTCTGAGTGGTGGTCGACGGAACTGGACGCTCCCGATGTCCCAAAATTTGCCATTAATGGAGATTCATGGGCTCTCGGCATACTTTGGAAATATGATGAGGAACAAAGCAAATGGATGCCAACATATCCACATTTGCGCCAACTCGGCGAGGGCGACCCCGTTCTCATATCGGCTTTCGGATTGAGTCTTAACATCGTGACTGAGGAAGAAGAGGTTGAGGAAAATGACCTTGCACCTCTTGATGTTATGCGCAGCCTGAACAATCACTTAGTCACTGAACACCTTAGGGCAATACGTATTTTATTGATTGAATTAGGACATGCCCAACCACCAAACGCAGGAGATAGGAAAATTGGCGGGCTAGGGTTAGCTGGCAGCAGCGTTCCTTCACCATTCTCCGATCTTTATTTCTTAAATTCCAGTAGTGCGTCTTCTTTGGGTGTTGTCATTGGCTCGCCCATTGAAACAATCATAAGACGAGAAATACTGAGGAACAACTGGTACGTGATAGAATGAGGATTAACGAGACATTCACGATTTTAAACGAAACATTGTCCACGGCAATCCGGAGGCAATATCCTCTGGTGTACACTGAGTCGTTAACAAGATCTTTTGACAACCTCACCCTTCCTGAAAACTTGGAAAATAGTTTGGCCCGAATACCCTACATTGAGGCTCTCCCCCAGTACAAAAACAACCCCCGAGGCGCCTATGACTCAGGATTGGAGGCCTTGTTGGACCATGAAAATCTGGGAGAAACACATCGAGACTTGATTGAGTTTATGGGGAATTGGAAAGCACAGGGGGTTTTCTTTGATCCTTATGTCCATCAAGTCCAAGCGCTAAAGGCATGGGCCAAGGGCTCTGACATCATCGTAAGTACGGGCACAGGTTCTGGAAAAACGGAATGTTTTCTTTGGCCGATAGTGGGGCATTTGCACCGCTATGCGCGCAGAAATAAGGGCACACCTGGCCCGCACCGCGGCGTAAAAGCCCTCATTTTGTATCCGATGAATGCCCTTGTAGCGGATCAATTAAAGCGACTTCGTCAACTCTTAGGACGTGAAGAACTTGCAGCCGAACTTGCTCAAGGAACTTTGATTCAAGGCGGCCATGAGCGGCCCTTCCAATTCGGGCAATATACTGGCCGAACAAAATTCCACGGATCGTATGCAAAGGCAGGAACGGGCACGGGCGGTGGTTCTGTGAGTTCAAAGGTTTCCAGAGCTGCAAAACAATTTCAGAATTTTAGTAAGATTCGAACCCATAATAGCACCCGCCCAGAAGTTGAAGGGTCACTCTATTCTCAAATGATGAGCAAGGGCCTAATTCCGGCAAAAGGCGGAGATCACACAGTTGGAGATACAGATTTTTGGGACATGGATACGTTCATTCAGCACAGGGGGGCCCCTGGCAAGGAAAATGCGAAATTGATCACTGAACCGGGGGACCGGGAACTCTTTTTCCGTCACGAAATGCACAATACCGGCTATGCCAACTTAACGAAGCAGCAAGACGGAGTCGCCGTACCTCGAATCACTGATGAAACCAATGGTGGAGGTACCCCCGATGTCTTGGTTACCAATTACAGCATGCTGGAATACATGCTCAAGAGGCCATTGGAGCATGGCATGTTCCATGAGACAAAACAATGGCTTGCAGAACACCCGGAAAACAAACTCATGTTGGTTTTGGATGAGGCCCACCTGTACCAGGGCGCACTGGGTACTGAAGTAGGCCTCCTGGTCCGCAGACTGTTGAGCAGTTTAGGAATACTCGGCCCTGATCACCAAGATAAAGTTCAATTCATACTTACCTCGGCATCCTTGGGCGACGATCATGCGAGCAAGGAACAGTTTGTTCACGGTCTTACAGGACGCCCCCTAGAGTCGAGCGGAAATTGGACCTACAAAGACTCGGAGGATGTCGATTGGACTGAAGATTTGACCACCTCAAGCGTATATATCAAGGGTGAAAAATGGACGCCGGAAGATGGAGATTGTGAAGATGAAGATTTACAAGATATCCGGAGCGAGTTACTCTCATTAGATTATCGAAATCGTTCGAATGAATTTCTTTTGAATCATTTTCTCGACCAAACACACACCCCTAATGCTCAATCCGAACTCACTGAATGGATGCGAGAGCAGCCATTGTTCAGACGGTTATACATGTCATTGTTGAATGTAGCTCTCTCGATGGATGATGTAGGCGGGCGCCTTTTTGGCACAGAACCATCAGCACCCGTCGATGAAATATTGCAGACCCGTCTTGCCACAGAAGCAGTGCTCAATTTAGTGGCGGCATTAAGGGGGCAGCGACCCGATTCAGAACGAACGCTGCCGCTATTGGGAATCCGCGCCCATCTTTTGTATCGAGGCCTTCCCCGACTGTATTGGGATTTAGGCAAAGGTCAGATTTTACTTCGAGAACAAAACTCTCTCGATGTGGCATATCCAGTTAGAGGGTGCCGAAAGTGCGGTGCGCCGTACGCCTCGATATGGATCTCACAACAAAATTGGAATCAGGTTGCGGCCGCCATTCAGCATGGTGGCTCCTGTATTTCAAGGGCCTTTTCACGACCAATTGACCATAGCATTCGACTTGAAGTGTACTTGTACGACGAGGTGATTGAAGAAAATGGTAGAGGTGTTGGAATCATGCAAATCGGAGAGCGTGAGGTGCGCGCAGATGGTCCAGCACACATTTGGGTAAACACAGAGGATTATCGAATCATGGTAGGTGATAAATACCCGGGAAAAAACTGGAAAGCAGGTTATCTTGCTGCAGAGCATAGACCTTCACCACTACGAGACATACTCATTCAAGAAGCAATCCGTGACTCGAATGATGAAACGGGCCGCTCCAATGTAAAAGAAATCACATTCTGCAAAGCTGCGTGCTTGCAGTGCAATACATTGCATAAAAGACGACAGTCAGATCAAATAACAGATTACATGACAAGAGGGGATGACGCCTTTTCCCAATTGATGAAGCAATTGATTACCCATCAAACCCCGGATCCCAAGAAGAGCGATTTGCCGAACAAAGGCAAAAAGGTCATGGTTTTTTCAGACAGCCGTTCTCGTGCTGCGAAGTTGGCGAAGAAGATTCAAGACAACTCCAATTACGATGAATTGAGGCTTCTTGTTCTCCATCTCATAAATCAAGATTGGTACAAGGAACTTCCTCCAGCAACGCGGACGCTTGAACACCTCTATTCAGCATTCGTATTAAACTGCACACGAGCAAAACTTGAACCTTTTTCCGGAACAGGCGATAAGTACAGGAATTCGCGAAACTCCTTTGCTCGAACCAGGGTTGATGTAATCGCCGCACACGCCGCATTGTTGCAAGAACATTTGAGTGATGTATTTTTTGATGATCATCAGGAACTCAAATCAATTGTAGAATCTGCCGTAGGTGATGTGCCTGAAGAAGAAAAAGCCAAAAGTTACTATGAAGACTTTGTGAACAGGGCCCCGCGCAGCAACGATGCATTTGCAACTGCAGCAAAAAGACACCATCGTGAAAACAATCATAAAGGATATGTTCGATTAATTCGCAAGAAATTGATGGCAACACTGACTCGAGGCGCTAGAAACGCCGAAACTGATTGTGCATTTACATCAAATGAGAAGTGGATCATAATGGGGGAGTGTTTCAACCCTGAGTTTTACAACGCAGGAGGGGACATAAATTTCACACAAGCACAATATCAAGCCATGATCGATCGCCTTGGCACGGTTGGTATTACATTTGAAGATGGAACTTTGGCCCATAGCCCGGTTGAAAGATTTTCTTCAATTATGCAAAATGTAGCCGCCGACATTGTATCCCTTAAGCCCCCAAATTCGGAGGAGGAAAAATGGAAGACTTTGGTCCATGACATGAAGACTTTGTGTAAAGAACGAATTGGTAAATTACGAACCCTTCATGGCAATCCGGTTCTAGCCCATTATCAGAATTGTAGGATTTTCATCAACAGCGAAAACAAAACTCTAGGAGAATTGTCCGAAATTGCTGGGCAAGTAATTGAAGCCAACAGGGGATTTTTAACTACCCCTTCTCAAAGCAAATTACAATGGCAACAAGTGTTTGATCTAGCAAATATTGGCCATTCTACACCTTGGGAGTTCAGTTCTTCGATTATGGACTTCATTGGAAGTAAAGATTTCAGTCTATCGTCTTTGGGATTGGGGTATGCGACCCTGTCCCCCCGAGTGAAGAGGAAACTCAAATCGGAATATTCAGAGGGTCAACCAGATGAGGATGCTGCAGACTTGCAATTTAATAATCACTGGAGCAGTACTTTGGAGCATGTGCTCAAGGAATTGGTTCATTGGATGACACGGCCATCGCTGGGTGAAGACTCTGAAGAGGGTAAAGAGAAAGCTGGCGGTCAGCGATGTATTTCATCGCCTGGCGCATATTCTTTCTCTTCGATGAATCATCATCCCTCGGTTTACACAAGAGAACCGGAATGGGGAATACTCCCTGACTTTGTTCAAAATAAATATCTCGCTTTGATGCGCCAAATGAATGTAGACTCTCTTATTCCATTTGAATTTATCAAACGGGAACTGTTTACGCCAAATACTCATCAAGACGCAGGTGGGAAATTACTTGTGAAGGCAGAATTCATTGAATTGGTCCATGTCCTCGATGACGAGAGCGATACACTCGGATGTCGTCGCTGCGGCACCATCATGCCAATCATTCATCCCGATACGTCCCCAACCTCTTGTATCAGTTGTGGCTATGATGAACTGATAAATTATAACCCCGATATTCCCATTTTCGATCAACGAATTGAATCGCCTTGGCGCAGGCCTGCAAAAACAGCGATTGATTCGGATTATGATGACTTGGCAATCACGGTCATTCGGGCTGAAGAACATACGGCACAAATCAATACTGCGAAGACCGAGGAAGAAATGTACACCTCGGCCGAGGAATTCGAATTACTCTTCCAGGATGTGCCCTTTTCAGTTCCCGAAGAAGATGACGCTTGGACCTTTGTCCAATCTCCTGTGGATGTTCTATCATGTACAACCACAATGGAAGTAGGCATAGACATTGGTAGTTTAACTTGCGTAGCACTTCGAACCATTCCTCGTAAAGCATCAAACTATCAACAAAGGGTTGGGCGAGCGGGAAGAGGTTCGGCCGAAGTATGTGTTGCAGTTTCCTGGTGCGATAATCAACCGCACGCTCAGAATTATTTCGACAATCCTCAAGAAATGCTAACTCATCCACAAGACTCACCTGTCATTTATTTGAACAATGAAGCAATTATTGAGCGCCATATTAATGCTGCAATATTCCAGGCCTTTTTCAAGAGGATGAAATACGACTTGCCCAATAGACGGTTTGATGGAATGGGTGCGCCTGAACATGAAGCAAATCTGATGGAGAGCATGGGTACCTTAGAGGGCTTCTTTTCCGATACTCCGGGAAGCGGATTCTGTTATGCCGACTTCTGTGATTGGTTAGACGGAACCAATCCTTCAGGAGATGAGAATTCTGAGATGTCTTGGGCAAACATTCACCCACAAGTCGAAGCAATATTGCAGTCTTCCCAGTTAACAGGTACTTTGGATGACTTTGTTTTGAAATTACGAGAATTCTTAACTCGAATCCAAACAACAACCCAACAAAATGAGGAGGCTACAGCATGACGGAACCAACAAACTTCCTCGATTTTTTATCGGAACACCACAAGCTACCAAGTTTCAACCTTCCAACAGATGCAGTGTCATTCGTTGCTCGTTCCCTTACGCCTACGGGAGAAGAGCAAATTGAAGTTAAAATGTCAAACGGGCTTGAAAAAGCACTCACGCAATACAGTCCGGGCAAAGAAATCATTGTCAAAAAGAAAACCTACATGAGCGGAGGACTATACCTTGATTTCCCCCCTCGCCCCACAACGGAAGATCTGGCGAATTTAGCGATCCAAGATCTATACAACGCTCGCATTGATTCAGTAATCGATCGGTTTAGTTATTGGTTTGACAAAATAGAAGACGATTCACAAGATTCAACTTTGACGTGGCACCATAGGTGTACCACGAAGAGTTGCCAGCATACATTAGAAAGCACTCGTCCGAAATCCGAGACCCCAGAGGCATCTGAATTGTGTGAGATGTGTGAGAATGGTGTATTCAAAACAATCCCAATGCTCACTCCCACAGGTTTCGCACCCCTCGTTCGAGCCAGCGACGGGAGCATCGTTGATGTAACACAGCGCAAGAACACAGAATATCGGATCACAACAAAATGGCCAACTCAAATTATTGGGGCGATCGATGAAAACGAAATAAAATTCGGCGAACACCTTGAACTTCGAATGGTTTCTGGCAAAACACTGGTCAATATTAATCCAGGAAAAGGTCAAATCGAGGAAGAGGATGGTTTTGGATTCACATTCTGTAAGAAGTGCGGTAGTTTGAGCCATGATGATTTACCATCCGAGCACCCCCGGCCTTATGCAATACCATTCCAGGACATAAATTTCTGCGGTATTCCGACTGACACGGAGGAGGGGAGGACTGCTATTCGATCGTTCAATGAACGTCGAGTCGCAAATTGCGATCATAATTCAAATCCTGCCAATACCGCGATTGCGGATGGTGGGGAGTTACATCGCAGACTCGTGCTTGGTAGGACATTTGTCACCGATGTTCTTGTGTTTAGAATCCCTTGGGATACGGATGATTTTGTGAGTATGGATCCTGCTAGAGGCAACACTAACACTTCGCAAATTTCGGCATTAACTCTTCTGCGTAGTCTTTTGGAAGGGGTGACGGGTGATACCTCATTGGGATTGAACATTTCTGAGTCGGACATTGATGGCGACATTCGTAGATACAGGCATGACGGCCAAGAAGGTTGGGAATTGTATATCTTTGAACGAAGCGACGGCGGCATTGGGTTGCTTCAAGCACTGTTCCAAATGTTGCGTAGCAGGCATCAGGAATTTGATCTAGACAATCCCCAGGATTTCCCCGTTCTTGGAAGAGCACTGGAGCGACTGTCAGGCCAAAATTGTACGACGCAAGTGCCGGATGCTACTGGAAGGTATATCACGGTCAGAAAACGCCCATGCAAGCACATATGTAGCGGCTGTCTACTTGATTACTCTACTCAATACATGGAAAAAGACCTCGATCGAACATCTGGGTACCATTTCCTTCTCTATGCCCTTTATGGAGATGATTTCGAACAACATCTCGGCACGACCATGTCCGACGACCAAAAAAATCTCCATAGCCTTATTCAAAGGTTAGAAGGCGGAGAAACGGCTGATGCCGTCCACGGAGATGGCTCGATCGGCGTCTTAAATGACGGAGTTGAAACAGACATCGATTTGCGACCAGTCTCGCATGTAGAATTAAGCGGGATCCGGTACACAGTAGCCTCCCCCCTCTTGAGTGAACTACCCGAAACATCGTTTAGTCGAGATGTATTATTGAACAATCCAGAACAAATTCTTACCTCACTGCAACAATCCGGTGCAGTGGCTCCATCTGAAGATTTAGATGAACTTTCATGAGTGTGATTCAGATGTTAGCCTCATCCGCCTCTAGGTTATCGAAAGCATATCTCTGTGGAAAGATGGCCCAGCCTTACCGCGGCACTCCGCCTTTAGCTCCCTTGCCGACGTACAGTGATTCGACATCTGCGCAAGTGGATGGTAACTTGCGCCACGCTCTCATGGAGTTTTACCTCAATACCATTGCATCGCAGAAACTCACCCTCGATGGGAAGCAAATGAAGGCGATGGCTAAGATCGAAAATTGGGATAAATTATCCCAGTTTCTGGAAAGCAAAAACGGACCTCAAACCCCACTCGGTAACTTTAACCGACTTGATTGTAGGAAAAAAATGAAAAAGCTAAGAAAAACAGTGAACTTTCTTTCCAAATACTTACGACAATTTGGAGAAATCCAATATATTGTTGCAGAGCAGTCACTGAAGACAGGAAGTGGTATTAAGATCAGTAATTCAGTTGAGATAAAGAGTGGTGAAATTGATGCGGTTTTTGTTCTCGAAAATACAAATGGAGTTATTACTGTGATTGTTATCGACTGGAAACGCAGTCTTTCCAATAAAAGAACACTCATGCAATATGAACGCCAATGCCAAGTCTACATTCGTTGCATACAAGAAGACCCATCACTCGTAAGTCTAAGTGCCGAGCAGATGAAGTCAGTAGACATGCAGGGTTTTCTTGTTGAAATTGGAGGCGATGAAGGCACAAATCCGGAGATGATTAAGGTCGAAATTAGTTCAGCAAATATCGATGCTTTTCTCGAAAAAGCTGCACATCAGTATGAGTTAACAGAGGCTACCGCTGGCCCCCACTGTTCTTCTTGGTGCAGGTGGGCGTTTGCTGATGACTATTGCAGAAGCATTACTTCAGATGTACTTTCAATAAATTTTCACGCCGATTTATTTTGGACTGAGTTAGAATTTCATTCCAAGTGGATTTATTCCCTTACTCAATTCACAACCATCGCTGGAACTGTGCTGGAACCTGGTGGGAAAAATGTGATTCACTTTGGTAACCAGAGAGAATTGCACTTAAAAAGTGTCAATTTTCAAAAAACCATCCCAATAAACAGTGTTATTCGTGCCGAAGGGTCCCTAATTAGGCAAACTCCAACAGTCGCACATATGGATCTTAGACGGTTTAAAGTGCTCCAAGATTGAGAATTAATATTCATCAGGATTGCAGAGCATCCGATGGAAGTGATGCACGCCTTGCTCCCTCGTAGGGGAATACCTGCCACGATCATA
>MDSY01086153.1_pt1 | contig 12408 bp, 15 predicted proteins | sample 811131 | NCBI WGS metagenome assembly MDSY01 (sample SAMN05326643, study PRJNA326480) | marine metagenome | isolation source: seawater | place: Atlantic Ocean: South West | collected 2010
ACATGACACAGGATCATTAAATACACAATGTAAAACGTTATCCTCTGGGTCATTGGTAATATTAACTTCGGACTTAAATATTCCATTATTTTTAGTTATAGAATCTTGAATGTTTTCTCGTTCACTCTCCTCAAAATCACATATAAGAGCATATGTAAATTTATCTTCTAAATTATTATCATTAATTAATTTTGAAAATTCTATTACATTCATTTGAGAATTAATGGCACACATTAGAATTTTTGTAGAACGCATATCTACTCCAAATTGAATTTCCTCACTTATAATTTTTTTAATAGAGTTTCTCCATTCACTTGGCTCACTCATTGGATCATCTGGAAAGTTTAAATTAATTGCTTCATCATGATTATCCTTAAAATTTAAAACCTTATCTAAAAATTTATTAATTTCATCTGACATTTTTTTTTTAATTATTTAAATAATTTTACTCTTATGTATTTTTTTTTAAATTAAATATAATAATATCCATATGAAACTTTAACTTCCCCAAAGTTATTTATTGAACTTTTGGCATCTATATGACCTTTTGTCAATAGTCTCTGTAACATGCCATTATAAGGATTTAGTAACATCCATGAAGCACATGCAATTTCTTTTTGTGATGACTTTATCATTTTAATATTTTCTACTTTTGACGATCTAGATTTTGTTTTGAACTTATTATCAGATTTAAATTCTCCTAATTTTATTGCACATGTACCTTTAAAATATTTTCCACTTTCACAAGGATCGTCATTACCATAACATACCTGACCAACAGTCTGACCGTTGTACGGCAGCCAATATAATATCATGTCTGGATTGCTCCATTCGATATCATAAAAGTTATTATTTTTGAGTTGAAATTTACCATATCCACTACCATTAGCATTTAAATATATATTTTCTAAATAAACATATGGCTTACGAGGTATTAAAAAAAAACATAATAAAAAAGTAAATAAAGCAAGTAAACAACAAACTCCTCCACATTGCTTTTTTCGTTTAGGTGACTTTGGAATTATATAGTATTTATAATTATACTCTTCTTTATTTGGTTCTAACATTGTATAACTTTCATCATTATTATCAGACATTAATTTATATAAAGATTTATTATTTAAGTGTTTTCATTTGAAGAACAATGTGAAAAAAATAATACAAATTAATAGAATTGGTAAAGAGCTATTATTTGAATTAAAAAATATTAAAAGCAATAATATTAAATTGATATAGATTAAATTCATAAATAAAAAAAAGTTTTTTGATTGGTCTTTAATTTTTTTAAAAAATATAAATATTTCAGACTTACTTTTATATTCTGATATAAATAAATTTAATAAATAAGTGCAAATAATTATGACTAATGAATTAATAAGTAATAGAAATAATAATTCAAATTTAATATTAAAATATTTGTTTAAATAAAAATAGATATTAGATGTATTTATAATATAAAAAATTACAAATATAAACTCAATAAAAAAACTTTCAATATAATTTCTGAAGTAAAAAGTCTTTAATAATTGTGAAACGCTTTCATTAGGTAGTATTTTTTTTATAAAAAATGGCTTTATTATTAATCTTGTAAATAAAATAGATGCTAAAAAATATGAAATAAATAAACTTGCAAATATATCATTTATATTTCCATTTACAAAGCTTTTGTATTTAAGCATATATAATATGTATATAAAAAATTGAAATATATTAATTTTTTTTTGTTTAGATTAAAAATTAAAAAAAAATGTCCAAAGAGTACATAAATGGAATTAATTATAAATTAAATGAACCTCAAAAGGTAGAAAATATTTGTGGTTTATATGCATGGAAAATTACCAAAAGTGAATTAGTAAATTTACAGAAAGATTGTGAAGTACTTTTTACAGGTCATAAACCAAAAGAGACAAAAAATAGAAGAAGACGTATGAGCAAATATATTGAATTAGGTAATAGCTTTATTTCAACAGAAGATAAAAAAAATAGTCATTTTAAATTTATTGAACCATCTTTAATAGAGGAATTAAATATCTTAAAATTTATTTTTAATCAAACAAATAGACATTCTGATGATATAATATCTGAATGTGTAAGAAATAATTTTTTAGTTCCATCATCGATAAATTTTAATTTTATAAATGTAATTATAAGAGAATATTATCCTGGGCAAGGTATTGGATTTCATATTGATAGAGCAGAAAAACTAGATGGTATGATATGGAGTTGTATAATTGATTGTGGAAGTCCTACAGATGGATTACATTATCAACTTAAAGATACTTCAGGTAATAATATTGAATATCCTTTTTTGGAAATATCAGGTTGTGTTAGCGTTCAAACAGGGCCAGCAAGATATTTATTTAAACATGGAATTCATAAAATCAACAGTCATAGAATAAGTATAACATGGAGATTTTTCAAACCTGATTATCTTACAAATGTAAATGGTTATTCCAAAACAAATAATTCTTATTTGAATACTTTACAAAAAAGATTTGAATACAATAAAATTCAGGAAATAAATTTTACATCATTTTATAATGGCTCAAAATTATGGGCGAAAGAAAACCAGTCAGTTAGTGAGCTAGTTCATCACACATTTAGTGAAAGAGATAAATCTAATTCACAAAATAACGAGTATACATTGTTTCCAAATTCATCTTTATTTCTTACATCTGTAAAGTTAGATGAAATTTCAATCGCTCAAGAAACTGCATTACCAATAGCTAAATCTTTTAATATTCAAAATATAGATACTCCTAAAGATATAAATAAATTAGATTGTACGGGCTCATATGATTTATCTAACAATTATTTTCAAGAAAATAAAATGACAGAAGTTTTAAAAAAGTGTAATTTAAAAAATTATAAAGACACTTATACTAAATTAATAAATGAAGATGTTGAATTAGAACAATTACATTCATTTAATTTAAAAGATTTTCATGATGTAAATATTGACTATTTTGATGCATTAAATATTATTGCATTTTTTAATCATTTTACTTAAAAAATTGATTAATTATACTTAAAATAATATTATTTATATATAAAATATGTCTAAACAATATAAACCATTTATAGAAGAATTGAATTTTAAAAATAATATTATAGATGATGTTTTTGATGTAATTAGTTCACAATATGAAAACCAACCATCATTTAACTTAGGATATCATTATTACACAAAGCAAGTAAGAGAAAAAATGAATAGTGCTGATTTAAAAAAAAGAAATTTCTATTTAATAGTAAATGAATTTGAAAATAAAGTACCTGAATATAGTGATAGTTTAGATTTTTTAGTAAGTAAAAAGTTAAAATTTAAAAAAGAAGAAATAATATCACGTGATTTTTATAAATTATGGGAATTAATAACATACTTTGACTTAATTTCTGATAAATCTATTAAAACTGTATCAGTATCTGAAAATGGTGGGTTTTTACAATGTATAAGTTATTTTAGAAATACATTTTTTAAGAGTAATTCAGACACATATTCTTACTTAAGTTCAAATAATAAAGTTTCAACTAATACAATTAAAAATATAAAAGATACAACATTTAACAAGATAAATGATGGTCCATTAGAAATATTAGATGATGAATCAGAATTAGCGAATGTTGATAACATAGAAAAATTTATTAAATCAAATAAGATATTGTCAAATATAGATTTAGTTACAGCAAATGGAACAGTACAATTTAATGAAAATTCAAATACTGAACATCAAATGTATAAGTTAATGTTGGGACATATAATATTAGCTGTATCTGTAACAAAGAATGGAGGGGATTTTATATTAAGAACAGATGATTTCTTTACAGATGTAACATTAAAATTAATTAATATTTTGGGTAATTGTTATAAGAAAATTTATGTAACAAAGCCATTATTTAGCAGAAATTTTTTAAATGAAAAATATATTGTATGTAAAAATTTTAACTTGCAGGAGTCAAAAAAAGATAAATTAATAAAAAAGTTAAAAAATTTATTAAATGAAATAAATAAAATTGATGGCTATGTATATGATATAATTAAAGAATATAAATTAAATGAAGATGATAGAAATACGATTGCAAAAATAAACATAAATTTAGTAGGTGATGAACATTTAAATATAAATAAAATTATTGATTATAAAAATAAAAAAAATTATTTTGGAGAGCAATATCATAAATTTAGAAATAATCAAATAGATGCAAATAAATGGTGGAATGATACATTTTTAAAAGATAAATTATCTGATTTAGTTAATATGAAAAATCTTCTAGTAAAATAATTTAATTATTTTTTTTTATTAATAAATAAAGTTATTAAAAAAATTTAAATAGCTTTAGTAAATAGTAGCTAATTAAAAAATGCGTACTAAATGTAAGGAAATATTTTAAATTATTTGAATCATTCCATTTATCGAAGTTAAAGTTAACATGACTATTATAATCTTTATTATTAGAATTTAAAATTTTTAATTCAATTAATTCCTTATAAATTTCAAGATTTTGTTGTTTTTCAGACATATTCATAAATTTTATTTCATTATTATTGTAGTCAGTAAAATTATCTATAACTTTTGAAACGAAATCATCTGATTGTACAAAATTTGTCTTTTTATTTTTATCTTGTATTGACTCCATATCCCATATATCTTCAACAGATATTATCTCATCTTCATATGAGACGTTATTAATTTTTAAAGTAATGTTATCTATTGGAATGTTTTTTGATATGGTAGTACATACGATTGAAAATAGTTTATCTTTAGATACAAAAGTTCCATATCCATCATAATTTCCTTTTTCAAACTCACCAAAATATTTTATCTTTTCACCAAAATCATCATAATAATGAATACCATTTCCATGAGGTACTATTTGCATATATCCATCAATATCGAATTCCATCATTTCTGAACGATATTTTATATTTCCAGATTCATAAAATATTTCAACATATTTTTTCTTTTTAATTACTTCAATTACTTCTTTAAATTTTTTAAATGAAGAGCTACTTTGATTGTCAAATGTAATTTCGTAGTCTTTTGAATTAAAGTTTAAAATTGATTTAAAGTATCTATCTTGAAAGGAAAAATTTATAAATTCAGTGATATATTTGAATATTTTTATTTCATAATTGTTATCACTTTCATTTTCATGAGTTGCAATTTTAATTGAAGGAACACTTTCAGCTTGTGAAATTGTTATAAATACATCTTCACTATCTAGCTTTGCAATAAATTTATTCATAGTTTTTATTAATATAATAAGGTGACAAATTGCTAATTTTTCATTTTTTTTTAATATAGTATTTCTATTCCAAATCCAGCAATTTTACTTAATACATATTCAAGACCAATTAAACATCCTTTATTTTCATTATATGATGATGTAAAAAATCCACTATCTTCAGAAATGTAAGTATTTTCTTTAATTGAGATTAGAAAGTTTTTAATATTATTAGATCCATAGTCTTTAACTAACTTACTATCTCGTAATTTTACACTTGAACATAAATCTAATTTTTCTAATTCATCTGATTTATTTCCAATTACAGCAACTGGAATATTAGGTGATATACCTTTAATGTCTGTAAGCCATTTATTAATATTAATTGCAGTAGTTTTGCTTGTAACATCATACATTACAATTACAGCATCAGCGCCAAGTAAATAATCGTTACGTAGCTTACCTCCATAATTTTCTTGTCCAGCAGTATCCCACAAAGTTATATCAAATTCTTGATTACTTTTAGTTTTAATATTAATATGTTCAATATCAAAATTATGAGTAGCATTGTAAGATCTGTTATGTCTGTAAGTTTTAGACACTGTTTTTTGTTTTATAAAGTCAAAAAATGTGCTTTTTCCAGTGCAACCATCACCTATTAATACAATTTTTGGATGTCTATTTTTTATAATTTCAATTGGTATATATTTTGATTTTTTGGATTGATTATAAGTTGAATCTTGTGATCGTTTACGAGACATATTTTAGATTTTAAATATATATTATCACAGACAATATATATATAATTCAATTTTTTACATATGAAATGCGAGTTTTTCCAACCTTCTTCTAATTTTCTTGTATAAAGCTTTTTTGACATATTTTTTATTTTTCTCTAAATCCCATAAATCTAAATTAGCTTTTATTGCAAATTTTTTAACAAATGATCTCATATCATGTTTTGTAAAAACATAATTAGCAATAAATTCTACTTTCATATTTACTTTTGCAGTATCACTTTCTGGCTTATTTTTTTCTAACTCTTTTTCGCTTTTTACTAATTCTACATTTTTAGATTTTATAACTAGATAAGATAATAAATCCTCGAAATCTGACAAAATCCATTTATTCATTGTTTTTTCGTAAAACATCTTAGTTACACTTCTTAATAATCCTGGATCTCTATTTACATTTGTATAATGATTTAAGTCATATGATGGATAAGGATTTAAAGGATGTGATGCCACAACTGGTGAAAAGACACGACGTCTTGGAGTTGATACTGTTAATTCTAAATCATTATCAGAAACTGAAGGTGAGTTAATTGGATGGCGGATACTTCCAAGATTATATGTAGGAGATTTAGATCTTATACTAACATGTGATTTAGATGAAATGCTAAATGGTGATACAACTGTAGATACAGGTGATACAACTGTTGATACAGGTGATAAAACTGGAGATACTGGTGATACGACTGTAGATACTGGTGACAATATACCAACAGGTCTTCTTACATGATAATCAATTGCTGCTGTACCTAATGGATTAACGTAGCCACCTTTTTGAGGAATATCAATATAACTACTTATAAATAGTGGATTAACAAAATTATTCATTATATATATTATAAATATATTTTTTATTTAATATTTTGAATAAAATCATGAAATTTTTTTATATCATTATTAGCTTTACTTAAATAATCTTTTTTTAATTTAAAAATAAAATCATTAATTTTTTGATCTGAAATATTTTTTTTTTTAATTAAAAAATAATTCTTATATATTTCAATAATATTTAATATTTCATTATACCATTTATTTTCAAATAAAATCCATGAATAATCTAATATTCTGTTTAAAGTTTTTATATTTTCATATTTTGTATTATTTATAAAATCAATTATATCATGCCATTCATGAATGTTATAAATATTATTTAATATATATCTTTCATTAAATAACAAAATATTTAAATGTGTATTTTTATATGTTTTTTCAATGTCACATTTTTTTATTTCATCTGCTTTAAGCATATCTGTAAAACAAAAATCAAATGACTTTTTAAATTCTTCATCTGAAAGTAATGGATGGACTCCAAATGTATTTTTCTTATAGCATTTTGACAAACATTTTTTTTCCATTAATAATTATTATATATATTATAATAATATTTAAAATATATTTATAATATATATGTCTTATAAACAATTTAATATATTATGGTCAAATAATTGTAAAAAAACAGAATATAAGTCCATTTCTATTTCAGATAAATATGTAATTATATCTGGAAAAAATAGTTATAAAATTAAAATATTTTCTAAGGAATCTGGTAATTACATTAAAACTTTGAAAAATAAAAAAAATTTCTTTACTAGTGAAGATCCACAAGATGAAATAGCTATAAATAACTTACTTTTTGTAACTGATAAGGAAAAGTCAGTATGTAGCATATTTAATATTGATATGGATTCACCTCTTGCAATATTTGGTTTTAAAAACTTATCTAACCCAAGTGGTATAAATGGATATTATGATGAGGATAATGACACTTACTTGATATATATATTAGATAAAGGTCAAAATAATATAGTAAAATTTAAATTACAAATATCGGATAATCAAATAAATAATTTGGAAAGCGAACTATTTGTAAAATTAATGTATCCAAATATTGACAAAATTCAAATTGATTTCGAATTAAAACAAATTTTAGGTTGTTGTAATAAAGATAATAAATTAATTATTTTTGATTATAACGGAAATAAAATAAATGAAATGGAAGGTGAAGTCGAGAATATGGCTATATATAATAACTATTATATATTTACAGATAAAAGTATTGATTCAAATATGTTACATCTATATGAAAGAAAGTCTTTAAAATATTTACAATCATTTTACTCTTCACAAATTAGATTTATTAATGATGTTGTGGCAAATAATCGTGAGTTATATATAATTGATAATAAGTGTTCATTATCAAAAATAGATTTGGGTTTAGATTTGTCATCTGATGAAAATTTTTTAAATAAATTTTTATTAATTGGTACTTTAGGATATATTTTTTATAAAATGCTTTGATTTATATTTTCTTAGGAACAATATAGTTATTTATGTAATATATAGAAATGAAATTTCTATATATTTTTTTTTTTTCTTACTACTTTTTGTTTTTTTAAGCTACTTTTATTTATATACTTAATAATCATTTTTTTAAATTCTAAATCATGAATGTCAAATATATTTTTTTTTTCAAATAATACTAAGTCATTATAATCATAATTTTCATTAAAAGTTAAATTGTTATCAATCCTACCTATAATATAATAGTCAGTTATTTTATTAACCTCAACCCAAAAACGTTCTTTACTGTTGCTAATTTTTACAGAATATCCTATTTCTAAATTATTTAACTCCTCTTGAGATGGAATATCACTATCATCTAAGGAACTAACACTAATCCAATTATCAAAATAATAATCCATATTTATTTTAATATAATATAACTAAAAGAAATTATTTTTATTAGTATATTAAATTTAAATAAAAAAATGAATAATTACTATCTTACCTCTAAATAATTAAAAAAATAATATGGATAAATCATATATTATTAATAGATTAAATAATGACAAAAGATTAGACTGGGATGAATATTTTTCTTTAATTACAATTTTAACATCTCAAAGAAGTCCATGTAATCGTTTAAAAGTGGGATGTATTATAGTAAAAGATAAACGTATAATAAGTACAAGTTATAATGGATTTTTACCAAATTGTGAACATAAATCTATTGTAATTAATAACCATGAGCAAGCAACTGTTCATGCTGAACAAAACGCAATAGCAGACTCTGCAAAAAGAGGAATAAATATATTTGGAGCAACTGCATACATCACTCATTATCCATGTATTAATTGCTTTAAAATTCTAGCAGCTTCAGGTATTAAAGAGATAAAATATTTAAATGATTATAAAAATGACAAGATAATTAATGAATTAATTGAAAACGGAGCAGAAGTTATAATTACAAAAATTACATCGGAAATGTAGGTGTATTCTTTTGTTCGTAAATTATTAAAACACTATCTTTTATATACTTAATATCGAAAATCTTTATATTTCTTTTATTATCTATTATAAATTTATTAATTTTATCTTCAAAAATCACAGCTTCTTGTTCATCATTATATATTATTTTTACTAATTTATTTTCAGTATCTAAATCATCATCTAATTCATTATAGTCTAAAAAATTACTTTCTTGAAATGAACCTACTACATTATCTATAACTTTATCTTTATAATTGTATGACATATATACGTATATATATATTAAATTTTTAAATATGTAAGGTAAAAAATTGATTAATGAAATATTTTTTATTAAATAAATTAAGAAAAATATGTCATTTAAAAATGCTTTAAAAGTTATTAAATCAAATTATGAAGAAATAATAAATAATCCATTAGATCTTATATCAGTTGGTATGTCTGATGACCCTTTTGTATGGAATGTAAAAATAATAGGACCTCCAGATTCACCATATGAGTATGGAGAATATGATGCAAAAATAACTTATCCATATGATTATCCTTTTAATCCTCCTGAATTTAAATTTATAACAGAAATATGTCATCCCAATATTTATAAAGGTGGTAAAGATGATGGCAAGGTATGTATATCAATTTTACATTCTTCTGGTAATGATCCAAATAATTATGAGTTATCAGAAGAAAGGTGGAAACCTGTTCATACATTTACTAGTATTATTTTAAGTATCATATCGTTATTAAATGATCCTAATGATGAATCTCCTGCAAATGTAGATTCAGCAATATTATGGAGAAATAATAAAAAAAAATTTCAAAGTATAATTAATAATTCTATAAAAAAATTGAAGTAAATTATATTTAAAGGTTAAAATATATTTTTTGTATAGAATGGAAAATCAGATTAATATAATTGAAATTATAAATTATTTGGATAATAATAAAAATTTGAAAATTAATGAAAGTTCAGAAGAAAAAGCTGAATATAAGATTTTAGAAAGATATAACTCAAATAACTTTAAAAAATTTAATGATTTTTTTAAAGGAAATATTGATAGAATTGGAACATTAAATGACTGTAATTCAATATATTTTTCAGTACTGTATATAATTTTTAATAACTTTAAAAATATAGATAATTTAAAACAAAATATTTTAATTAATCAATTAAAAAAAAGAATTATTAAAGATGATTCAAATGATAAAAATTTAATAATTAATTCGTTATCTAACTTTTTTAATATAAATATTATATTATTTTCATATTCTAGAGATGATATTTTAATTTTTTATAAAGAAGATGAATTGATACCTTACAAAAATAATATTTTCATAAATGAATTTAATAGTAACTATTATCCACTTGTATATAAAAATAATGGTGATAATATTTTTAAATATAATAGTTCAATATTAAAGGAAATATTAGATTGTAACAAATTATCAGTATATAGTGTGCAATCAGATAAAAAGTTAATTATTAATTATAATAATTATCTTGATGTTTTAAATAAATCATTTAATATTAAATTATTAAATGAAATTGAAAATATATTGCAAGACAGTGAATCAGATGAATATAATAATTCAATTGGGATATCAGATGAAAAAAATTTAAATAATTCATCTGAAAAGATTAGTCTTTTAAATTTATCAGATGAAATTAAAAATGTAAATGAAAAAAATTTAAATAATTCATCTGAAAAGATTAGTCTTTTAAATTTATCAGATGAAATTAAAAATGTAAATGAAAAAATAATAAAAAATGATGACTCAATATATAAAGATGAAATTATTTATAAAATAAAGACTACTACTAGTAAAAAACTGGAAAAAGAAACTAAAGAAACTTTACAAAAATATATAAAGTTATTACTTAAAAATAATAACGACCTAAATTTAAATTCAAAAAAATCAATTTTAGTAAATTATTTAAAAGAAAATATTATTTAATATATATGGATTACGAAAAGATATCATTAATAAAGAGTTATTTTATACAAATAAAACAATTTAGAAAATTAGATAAATTTAAGAACATGAATAATGACGATTTTTCAAGTGAAATGAAAAAAATATTTCCTAAATTTTTTAAAGAAGATAAAGTAATATTTGAAATAATTATGACAGGCAAAGATTTACATTTTTTAGATTTAATGTTTAAAAAAGTTGATGAAATAAATAAAGAATACAATGGTAGAAAATCGGAAATAGATAAAATAAAAGATACAGTTGAAGATATTCGAAGTTTAGTAACTTTAAATAAAGAAATGGATAAAAATAAAATTAAAGGTCATATTAATAGAATACATGGTGTGTTTGCACAAGAATATCCAGTAATTATAACAAGGCTACTAGATGAAGAAACAAATCAATTAGATATAGAGCAATTATTTTTAGATCAGGTAAAACATAAGTATGAAGTTCAAATTGGCACTGAATTAGCTAATACATATATATATCCTAAAATATAATTAATTAAAATAAATTATTTAATTATATATATATATATAATGTATAGAATAGATGGAAAATTTATTCCTAGAAATAATAGGTTAGTTGAAGGTTTTGCTTCAACATCTGGTCCAACAATGACCATTACATCAGATAATGTTACTAGTGCTAGCACTAGCAATAATTTAATAGCGCTAACTTTTACGGCATCTGAAGGTGTTATAGATTTTGATAAAAACTGTATAAAAGTAATAGGTCCAGATAGTAACATAATTTCTGATACAGATAGCTTAATAAGCAATTTTATGATTCAGGAACACGAAGTAACTTTCAAACCATATGATACAGCTTGTTATTCTACAGGAGAATGTACTGGCACTTTAACTAACTATTTAAAACCAATGGTATTTACAGCAAACTTAGATCTAACAAGTGCAGTAAAAGGTAACTATATAATATCTGTTTATGATGGAACTGAACCCTCTTCTTCTGGTACAATTCCTAGATTCAAAAGTTATTCAGGTAACTTAAATGAAGTTAATACTGATGATAAAAATTTATCGTTTACGTATGACAACATTGATCCACTAATTACATTAAATGGACCATCAATAGTTGATCATATTTTGGGTAATAATTATATTGATCAAGGAGCAACTGCAACTGATAA